>FWPU01002194.1_pt1 | contig 55308 bp, 49 predicted proteins | sample 2228361 | NCBI WGS metagenome assembly FWPU01 (sample SAMEA103939777, study PRJEB20133) | metagenome | reverse complement strand
CCACGCCCTCCGCGCCGGCGAGGCCACGAGCTTCGAGTACGCCTACCAGGGCAGGCCCTACGCCGTGCGCGTGGAGCCGCGGCCCGGCGCCTGGCAGGTGACCGTCGAGCCCGGCGCCGTCGAGCCCGCGCAAGGCGCGGCGGGATCCGACGAGCTCCTCATCGAGCGGCACACGTACGCCGAGCCGCCCCGGCGCGGCCGGAGCCGGCGCGGCCGGTTCGACCTTCTCCGAACGGCATGCCGCCAGCGCCGCCACGAGGCACAGCGCCGGCCAGCCGCCGCGCCTCAGGGCTTGCCCGCCGCCGCCACCGCCGCGGCGGTGACGGGCGCAGGCACGGGCTTGGCCTGCCCGAGGTTCTCCATCTTGCAGGTGCCCTCGAACACCACGCCCTTGTCGATGGCCAGCGACGGCGCCTCGATGCTGCCCTTGACGCGCGCCGGCTGGTGGAGCTCGACCATCTGCGTCGCGCGGATGTTCCCCTCCACCGTCCCGTTCACGATGACGGTGCCGGCCGAGATTTCGGCGGTCACCTTCGCGCCCTGACCGATGATGAGCGTGTCCTTGGTGTGGATCTGCCCGGTGAACTTGCCCTCGATGTGGACCTGACCCTCGAAGGTGAGCTTGCCGTCGAACTCGCTGCCCTTGCCCAGGATGGTGTCCACCCCTCCTGCACGCGTTGACACGTTGGCCTCCTCGTACCGGGCGGGGCCGCCCGGCTGCTTTTCGTCCTTCTTCTCGCCGAATAACGCCATCGCACCGTCCTTCGCCTGTTCTGCACTCCCTCACTTCCGAAGGAGCTGGAGAATCCGATCGAGGTCCTCGTACGAGAAGAAGTCGACCTCGAGGGTTCCCCGCCCGCCTCGGTCCGTGATGCGGACCTTCGTCCCCAGCCGCCGCTGCAGCTCTTCGACGAGGCTCCGCACCTGCGGGCTCTGCTTCGGCTCCTTGCGCTTCGGAGCGCCGCCCCGAAGCTGCTTCACGCGGCGCTCGGTCTCGCGCACCGAGAGGTGATCGGCCACCACCGCCCGCGCCAGCTGCAGCATCTCGCTCTTCTGGCCCAGCCCGAGAATGGCCCGGGCGTGGCCCATGTCCAGCTCGCCGTCGGCGAGCATCGACTTCACCTCCTCCGGCAGCGCCAGGAGCCGGAGGGCGTTGGCCACAGTCGACCGGTCTTTTCCCACGCGCGCGGCGACCTGTTCCTGGGTGAGGTGCCGTTCGTCCATCAGCCGCTTGTAGCCGTGGGCTTCCTCGATGGGGTTCAGGTCGGTGCGCTGGAGGTTCTCCACCAATGCGAGCTCGAACGCCTCGCCGTCGGTGGCCTCGCGGACGATGGCCGGCACCTCGCGCAAGCCCGCGAGCTGGGCCGCGCGCCAGCGGCGCTCGCCGGCGATGAGCTTGTAGCCCCGGCCGTCGCGGCGGACGAGCACCGGCTGCAGCACGCCCTGCTGCCGAATCGACTCGGCGAGCTCCTTGAGCTTCGTCTCGTCGAACGCCTTTCGGGGCTGGCCGTCGTCGCGGCGAATCTCCTCGACCGGCAGCTTCACCACCGCGCGGAGGTCGGCCGCGGGGCTTTGGGCCTGCGGAATCAGCGCCGACAGGCCCCGGCCCAGCGCCCGCTTCTTCTCCCCGTGAATCACCTTCACGACCCCTGGCATCGAACACCCCGACCCGAACCGCGCTTATGCCACGACGCGCGAGGAATGTCCCTTGCCCTTCGCCTCGCGCTCGCGGCGCATCAGCTCGTTACCCAGCGACAGGTAGCTCTGGCAGCCTTTCGAGTTGATGTCGTAGAGGAGGATGGGTTTGCCGAAGCTCGGGCACTCGGAGAGGCGCACGTTCCTGGGCACCACGGTGCGGAAGACCAGCTCGGGGAAGTACTTGCGCACCTCGGCCGCGACCTGGTGGGCGATGTTGGCGCGCGTGTCGAACATGGTGAGCAGAATGCCCTCGACCTTGAGCCTCGGGTTCAGCCCCTTCTGCACCAGCTCGATGGTGTTGAGTAGCTGCGACAGGCCCTCGAGCGCGTAGTACTCGCACTGCAGGGGAATGAGCACCGAGTCGGCGGCGGCCAGCGCGTTCAATGTGAGCAGGCCCAGCGACGGCGGGCAGTCGATGAGCACGTAGTCGTAGCCGCGGGCCAGGGGGGTGAGCGCGTCGCGAAGGCGGAACTCCCGCTCCGGCTGATCGACCAGCTCGATCTCCGCGCCGGTGAGGTCCTGGTTGGCGGGGACCACCTCGAGGTAGCGGAGCTCTGTGGGCAACACCAGCTCGCCCATGGGCCGGCCCTCGATGATGGCCTGGTAGACGGTGGCCGGCATCGGGTCCTTCTTGAGGCCCAGGCCCGAGGTGGCGTTCCCTTGCGGGTCCATGTCGACCAGGAGCGTTCTCCGCTCGGCGGACGCCAGGCTGGCGGCGAGGTTGATGGCGGTCGTCGTCTTGCCGACGCCACCCTTCTGGTTCGAGATGCAGATGATGCGGCCCACGTTCACCCCCGATGCCGGTCGCCCGGCTCCGGCCCGAGCCCGTCGCTCGGGCGGCGACACCATAGCGCATCGCACCAACATCGGGGCTGTTCGAGCGCGCCGGTTCGCGCCGTGGCTGAGCCACACGTCCTCGGCGTTCGGCTGGTGGTCTGGCGACTGCGCTGGCGGCCGCCGTGACGGCAGTTTCACGTGGAACATCGGGACCGCTCGGCCGAGCCGGCCGGAAAGCGAGCAGGCCCGGGCGGACGGGCGCCTGCGGACTGCCGCCTCCGTTCCGTCGAGGAGCCTACCCGCACGTGGGAGCGGCGAATGTCGGTACCCGCGCCCTGGACGGGGGCACGAGCAGGAATGGAGGCCACCGGCTCACCCGGTCCGGCCGACCGGGTAGACGCCCGCCGCTGAGCGACGGGGCCAGGGCCGGCACCGCGCCGACGTTCGCCGAAAACCGCGCTGGACTGGCAGAGACTGGCAGCGCCTTCCCGTGTGACCGGCGCGAACAAGCACGCGCCGCGCGGCCGACCAGGCGGATGCCGGCGAACGGAACAAGAACGACCGCCGCATGCGCTGGCGCGACCCCGACGGCGCACCCGCCAACGCGCCGTTCCCGCCGCTGACGAAAGCTGCTTGCGCTTGTTGCCCACTGCGCGCCGAACGAGCTCGAACGGGCGGCTGATCCGCGGGCCCGGCCTGGGCCCACGGAGGCCTCGATGTCGACGACCAGCAGTTGCAGCCCCTCCCGTCTGCCAAGCAACTCGGAGGCACGCCGTCGAGCCGTCGGGCGACGCCACGGATGGGATGCGGCGGCGGCCCGGTTCCGGCCCGAGCGATGACGTGGTCCCCAGTCCCGCCCCGGGCCGACCGGGGCCAGCCGCGCCCGAATGCTGGAAACCGAGCCCGCAACCGAGAACGCCCGCGCACTCCGGTCGACGCGAGCAGCTCGCGCCTCGCCCTCTTGACGAGGTGGCTTGCCGTCGAAAGCAAGGCGAGCGTCGCTGGTCGGTGACGCCATTTCGTGCAGAGCGGTCTCTGAAGGCCAGGCCCGGCACAAGCGGGGCACCCATCGCGAGGACCAGCGAGGACGTGCGTCGGTGCACGCGGACGATCCGGCGCCTGCCGCGACGGAACGAACGCCCGACGCGCTCGACCAACCACTCGAGTTCCGGGAGGCCAGCGGCCCGCTCGGTTCATGCGCAGCCCACCCGCCAGCGGGCAGCCTCACATGTGACGATGCGGCGCCGACGGCTCCAGCGCGAGCGGCAACACCGCTCCGAGCCCGCCGCATCGGGCGGCTGCGCCATGTCGCGTCGCAACGCACGCACTGCGCTCGGACTGGCAAGCGCCCCGTGCTCTGCGAGGCGCTGCGTGCCAGTGGCGATGGACATGCGGCGGCGAGGGTTGTGGCGCGAATCCATCGCGTCGACGGGCGAGGGTGTTTCACGTGGAACGTGCGCACAGCCCGCGCGAGCGTCCTCGGGTGGCGCTGCTCTACGTCATGGCGTTGCGCCGTCGTCACGCGCGCACCCGGCGGCACCGCCCGGAACGTCGTCCACGCCTCGCGGTTGCAAGTGGACACGCACGAATGCCCCAACGCCGTGAACGACGGACTTTAGGTGCTGTTCGCCCCACCATCCTCGACCACGGCCTGTGCGACGACGCGCCGGGTCGACACGCTTCCCGATCGCACGCGTTGCTCGAGCAACCGCCTCGCCCCTCTCTCCAGCCAGCACCGCGGCCGAACGGCGACAGACGGAACCGACGCCCGGTGCAGAGCATCTGCCGCCTCGCCGACGCAGGAAGGCGCACGGGCTGCGCGGAACCCCGACGTGCGCCACCGACCCGTCGCGGCTGAAACGCTGACCCCAGCCCGCGCCAGGCCTCGATGCGCCCGTCGCGCGTCGCCGGATGCTCGAGCGCGTTGCGGACGTGCCGCTCCGCCTGGTCGAGCCCGAGCTCCGCGCGTTTCACGTGGAACAACCGCCGACCGCCGCCGCGCGCTGCCCCGGCCTCGCAAGGTCGAACCGGGCCACCGCCCGCGGAGCTCCCGAGAAGGGAAGCGCGTAGCGCCGAAGGCCCGTGAGCTCGAGCCCGCTCTTCCGCCCGGTGCGTTCGAGCTCCTTCTCGGCTGGCGCCCGGCCGAGCATCGCCAGCACCCGCCCGCCGGGAAGGAGATACCTCGCCGCCAGCGGCAACCACCGCTCGGGCTCCATCAGCGCCCGCGACACCGCCGCGTCCGCCCGCGGCACGCCTTCCGCCTCGGGGCGCCCCTCCGCCCGCGCGTGCACCGCCCTGGCCCCGGCGAGCCCGAGCCGGGAGATGGCGTGGCGGATGAACGCCACCTTCTTTCCGACCGCGTCCACCATCGCGACCTCGAGGTCGCTCCGCGCCACCTTCAACGGCAGGCCGGGGAACCCGGCGCCCGACCCGACGTCCACCAGCGACCGGGCGCCGGCCAGCTCGGGCAGCACCGCCAGCGAGTCCAGGACGTGTTTCTCGATGACCTCCTCGGGCCGGGTGATGGCGGTGAGGCTCACCCGCTCGTTCCAGCGGCGCAGCTCCGAGACGAGCGTCACCAGCCGGTCCACGACGGGCCCATCCAGGGCCAACCCGAGGCGCTCCGCCCCCTGTCGGAGGAGCTCGGCCGACGCCGTGTCATCCACAGCGCGTCTCCGGGCGAGGGCGGTCAACCGCGCGAAACGACTGGCCCACTCGACGGCCTCCGGCTTTCACACACGTTTTCCACAGGCCCCGGTCCGACCGGCCGCGCCGCCCGCATCCGGCGGAGGTGCACCACCAGCAGGTCGACGGCTGCCGGGGTCAACCCGGGAATGCGCCGGGCGTGACCGACGGTGGCCGGACGGTGCCTGGACAGCTTCTCGGCCGCCTCGCGGGGCAGGCCTCGGATGGTCTCGAAGACCATGTCCGCGGGTACCTCCCACCCGTCGCAGGCGTCCGCCCCCCGCGCCGCGGCCCGTTCGGCCTGAGCGATGTAGCCCTCGTACTTGAGCTCGACCTCCACCTCCTCGCAGACGTGCTCGGGAAGGCACGGCCGCTCGACATCGACGGCAGCCAGCGAGGCGTACGTCACGCCGGGGCGGCGCAGGAGCGCTCCGATGGGCGAGACCTTCAGGCGCCGCACCTCGGATGCGATGGCTTCCCCCCGGGCCCGCGTCTCCTCCAGCTCGGCCTCCGTCACCAGCCCGACCCGGTGGCCGTGCGCGCGCAGACGGAGGTCGGCATTGCCCTCCCGAAGCTTGAGCCGGTGCTCCGAGCGCGAGGTGAGCATGCGGAAGGGCTCGTCGACGCCGCGGGAGACGAGCTCGTCCACCAGCACCGCCAGGTGCGCCTCGCTTCGGCCGAGGACCATCGGCGGCTGGCCCTTCACCTTGAGGCCCGCGTTGATGCCCGCCCACAGCCCCTGCACGGCCGCCTCCTCGTACCCCGAGGTGCCGTTCAGCTGCCCGGCGAAGTACAGCCCGGCGACGCGGCGGGTCTCCAACGTCGGCAGAAGCTGCGTCGGCGGCGCGTAGTCGTACTCCACCGCGTACCCGAAGCGCGCCACCTCCACCTCTTCGAGGCCAGCGAGCGTGCGGAGCAGCTCGAGCTGCACCTCGGGCGGCAGGCTGGTGGACAGGCCCGCCGGGTACACCAGCGGGCTGTCCACTCCCTCGGGCTCGAGGAACACCTGGTGCCGCGCCCGTTCGGCGAAGCGCACCACCTTGTCCTCCAGCGACGGGCAGTAGCGGGGGCCCCGGCCGACGATGGCCCCGCGGTGAAGCGGCGAGCGGTGGAGGTTCTCCCGCACCAGCCGGTGGGTGCGCTCGTTCGTCCACGTCAGGTGGCAGCGGGTGAGGGGCAGGGCGGGAAAGGGCTCTCCGGCCTTGGGCTTCGTGCGCAGCGAGAACGGCCGTGGCTTCGGGTCGGAAGGCTGCTCCTCGAGGCGGCGCCAGTCGATGCTGCGCCCGAGCAGCCTGGGGGGCGTCCCCGTCTTGAAGCGCCCCAGCTCGAAGCCGAGCGCGCGGAGCGAGTCGGACAACCCGGTCGCTGCCCCGTCTCCCAGGCGCCCGCCCACCTCCTGGTGCTCGCCGACATGCATGCGCGCCTCGAGGAACGTGCCCGTCGTCACCACCACCGCCCTGGCCCGGAGCTCGCCCGCGCCCCTGAGCCGAACGCCCTCGACGCGGCCCCCGTCCGCTGCCACGGCCTGGACCTCGTCTTCCAGGACCGTCAGGTTGGGCAGGGCCAGCACCGCTTTCTGCATCGCCGCGGCGTACCGCTCGCGGTCGCACAGCACCCGGGTGGCGCGCACCGCCGGGCCCTTCGACTCGTTCAGCACCTTGAAGTGCGTGCCGCTCAGGTCGGCCGCCCGGGCCATCTCGCCCCCGAGGGCGTCGAGCTCGCGCACCAGGTGGCCCTTCGCCGTGCCGCCGATGGCGGGGTTGCAGCTCATCACGGCGATGCCCGCCCGGCGCAGGGTGACGGCGGCCACCTTGAGCCCCATGCGCGCGGCCGCCAGCGCGGCCTCGCAACCTGCGTGGCCCAGCCCCACCACCACCACGTCGTACGGCGAAGACATCGGCGGCAATGTAGCCGGCGGGCGGCGGATCCGCGATGGATCCGCACCTCGCAAACGAACGCGGCCCCTGACGCGGCTGTCGCAAACGCCCTGGCGGCCGCGCCGTGAATCCTTCGCGTCGAGCGCCGTCGCACCGGACAAGCGGGCGAGGCGCGGGCGGTTTCGGGCGCACCCGCTGCAACCTTGCCGTGGCCGACGGGTTGCTGTGTCACAGATGCAGGAGCGACGGACATGAAGCGGGCATTGCTGGGTGACATTCTGCTGGCGATGGGCGCCATCGACCGGCTGCAGCTGCAGGCCGCATTGGCCCATCAGCGCACGTGGGGCACGCCGCTCGGCCGGGCGGTCATCGAGCACCGCTTCTGCAGCCGCGATGCGGTGATGGAGGCGCTCTCGCGACAGACCGGCCTTCCGCTGGTGGATCTCGACGCCGAGCCTCCGGACGTCGCGCTGGCGCCGCTGCTCACGGCCAAGCTCGCCCGGAAGCACCGGGTCGTCCCGCTCCGGCTCGAGGGGCGCCGCCAGGAGGTGCTCGTCGTGGCCATCGCCGCGCCGGCTTCTCTCGACGCCATCGACGAGGTGCGCTCGGTGGCCCGCAAGCAGCGGGTGCTGGCGAGACTGGCCGCCGACGACCAGCTCGATCGCCACATCGCTCGGCTGTACGAGGGGGCTTCCCGGCGGGTGCCGGCGGCCGCGCGCAACGAGCCGGTGCCGCTGTCCGAGCTGGAGCTCGAGCCCGACGCGCCCACCGGCGCACAGCCCGAGCGGGAGCGGCCGGTGCTTCTCTACGGCTGGACGGAGCAGGCCGCGCGCAACCTCTCGCTCGTCCTCGCCGCCGAAGGTGTGTCGGCGAGAGTCTCTGGCGCGCTGGAAGTGCTCGGCTGCCGGCCCGACGACGTCGTGGTCTCGCCGCTGCCCGCGGTGGAGTCGCTGCTGAACGGGCAGCACTGCCACGCGCTCCTCGTGGTCGCGGGCAACGACCCGGACACGGACCTCGAGCGGGCCCGGCGGCTCGGCGCGCGGGGCTTCCTCGCCGCTCCGTTGGACGTCGAGCTGCTCCTCCGGGCCGTGCGGCGCCTCAAGTCTTCGGCCCAGCAGGCGCGCGCGGCCGCCTGAGCGGTTCGTGGCCGGCACCTACTTGCCGATGCAGAAACGCCGGAAGATGGCGTCGAGCAGCTCCTCCGACGCCGTCTCGCCGGTGATTTCGCCCAGCGCGCCCACGGCCAGCCCCACCTCTCCCGAGACGACCTCGAGCGTGCTCACCCGGTACGCCTCGGCGGCGCGCTCGAGCGCCTCGACCGCCCGGCGGAGCGCATCCGCATGGCGTTCCGACGTCAACGCCACCGCGCCCCCGCGCTCTCCGCCGAGGCGCCGCACCAGCTCGTCCCGGAGCGCGCCGACACCCGCTCCGGTCAGCCCGCTCACCCCGAGCGAACCGGGCGGAGCGGGCCTGACGTCCGCCTTGCCGTAGACGCGCAGCACCTCGCCCAAAGACTCGCGCTCCCATGCGGCCACCTCGTCGGCGCCGGCCTCGGGCGGCACCACCAGCACGGCGAGGTCGGCCTCCTGGAGCGATGCCCGCGTGCGGGCGATGCCCTTCTCCTCGAGGCGCCCGGCGCCGGCCCGCAGTCCCGCGGTGTCCACCAGCGTCACTGCCAGGCCCGCCAGCTCCAGGCGGGCCTCGAGCGCGTCCCGCGTGGTGCCCGGCTCGGCGTCCACCAGGGCGCGCTCTTCGTCCAGCAGCCGATTGAAGAGCGTCGACTTGCCCGCGTTCACCGGGCCGAACAACACCACCTTCGCGCCGCGCCGCACGAGCCGGCCACGCGCTCTTTCGCCGAGCAGCGCGCGAGCCGATTCGAGCACCGCATCGAGCCGCGCCGCCACATTCACCTCCGCTCCTTCGGCCTCGACCGGGAAGTCGAGCGAGGCCTCGAGGTCGGCCCACAATGCGAGCAGCGGCTCTCGCAGCGTTCGGACCTTCTGCGACAGAACGCCCCGCACCTGGGCCGCGGCCGCCCGTACCGCCGCCTCCGACTGCGCCGCCACCAGGTCCGCCACCGCCTCCGCGCGCGCCAGGTCGATGCGCCCGTTGACGAACGCGCGTCGGGTGAACTCGCCCGGCTGCGCCAGCCGTACCCGATCGTCGCGGAGCACCAGCGCCAGCAGAAGCTCGAGGAGCCGCGGCGAGCCGTGCGTCTGCAGCTCCACCACGTCCTCGCCCGTGTAGCTGTGCGGTGCCTGGAAATAGAGGAAAAGGCCCTGATCCAGCGCGGCCCCCGACGCGTCGACGAGCTCGGTGAAGTAGGCGTGCCGGGCCTGTGGCTGGCGGGGCACGGCCGGCGAAAGCGGCAACGTCACCTCGAGCGACGCCGGACCCGACAGGCGGAGAATGCCCACCGCTCCCGAGCCGGGAGTGGCGATCGCGGCGATGGTGACGGGCGCGTGCCTCGAGGCCGTATTCGTCATCGCGCAAAGCCCTCGCGCGGCGCGGACGGACACCAACGGGCCGCGTGCACGCCTGGTTTTCAGACGTGCGCCTCGTCACTGGCCCGCGCGCGACTCCTCACTCCTCACCGGCCTTGCCGCGGGCGGCCTTCTCCACCGCGTCGCGATGCTCGGCGATGTACTTCTCCACGTCGGCGTCGTCCAGACCGAGGTCCCGCAGCACGCCCGGGTAGATGCCCTTGAACGCCGGCGAGTCCTCGGCGTCGCGCAGCCGGAACGACATCTTCAGCACGGCCGCGCCCCAGAGCTTGTCCTTGAGCGACTTGGGCTTGCCCAACTACGCCTCCTCTTCCTCCTCGTCGTCGTCGGGCATGGCCTGCTTCGCAGCCGGCGCCGGCTTGTCGGGGACGAAGACGACGCGGCGGCCCCGGCCCTCGCCCTCGACGCGCACGGTGGCGCCCGACATGCCCCCCACCGCCTTGAGCAGCCGGGCCCGATCCTCCGGCTTCATCCCCAATACGGCGTAGTAGCGGCCCAACGCCGCCGACTTCTCGAACAGAAGCCGCGCCGCACGGCTCAAATCCGCGTCCTCGGACACCTGCAGCGTGGCCTCCTCGGGCTGCGGCGCCGGCCGGCTCGCCATGGCGGGCTGCCCATTGCGCGGCGGGGGAGGATGACGCCGCGCCTGCGCCTTCGCAGGAGGCGGCTTCGGCGGGCGCGGCTGCTCGGCCGGAACGGCCGCCGGCTTCTCGCCCTTGGGGGGACGCGGCTCGGGGTGTCCTCCGACGCCGATGGAGATCCACCGCCGATCCGCTCCGGGGCGGTTGACGATCTTGTTCGCCAGAAACTGCAGCGAATCGACGAGGTGGCTCCGCTTGCCCGCTGGCGCTCCCGGCACTTCGCCCTCGAAGAAGACGGCGATGCTGATGCCGCCGTCGGGCCCGTCCCTCACCTCGAGCCGGGCGGGGAAGCCCATCAGCCGCAAGAGATCTGCGACCACCTGCTCGGCCTGGGCCTTCTTCCCGGCGCTTTCGGGCTGCACCGCCGGCGCGGGTGCGGGGGTTTCGCTCTGCACGTCGCTCATGCCTCTTTTTCCCTCATCTTCTTCTTCTCGGGCTTCTTTTCGGCCTCGACCTTGCGGGCCGGCTCGGGCTTCTTCCGCGGGGCGGCGATTCCCTTGTGCTCGAGCCACCGCCTGAGCAGCTGCTGCTGGATGATGGAAAGGATGTTGTTGGTGAAGATGTAGAGCGACAGGCCGGCCGGGTACTGCAGCATGATCAGGGTGAAGAAGATCGGCATCACCCAGGTCATCATCACTGCCTGGCTCTTCTCGAGCATCTGCGGCTGCATGCGCTGGGTGATGATCATCGTCACGCCGAGCGCGACCGGCAGCAGGTAGGCCGGATCCTTGTAGGTGAGGTCCGTCCACAGCGGGGCGATGAACGGCTCGTTGTACAGGTCGTAGCTGGTGCGGAGCGCCGCGAAGAGGCCGCCCCAGATGGGCAGCTGCGGCAGCAGGAGGAGGCACCCGCCCCACGGGTAGACCTTCTCCTGCTGGAACAGCTTCATCGTCTCGAGGTTCTGCCGCTCCTTGTCGTCGGGCCACTTCTTGCGGATCTCCTCGATCTTCGGCTGCAGCTTCTTCATCTGCTCGCCGCTGACCATCATCTTGTGGGTCAGCGGCAACAGGGCGATCTTCACCACCAGGGTGAGGAAGATGATGGCCACGCCCCAGTTGCCGAAGATGCCGTGGAAGAACTTCATCACCGGCAAGAGCAGCTTGGCGACCACCGCCCACCACCCGAGCTGGATGGTTTCTTCGAGCTCGGGGTCGAACGCGCCAGCGACGCCCGCGCGCACCCAGTCGGCCGGAGCCGCGGCCAATAGCGCATCATCCTTGGGCCCGATGTAGACGCCGAAGCGGAACGTGCGCGTCTCGCCGGGCGAGAGGGTCAGCGGGAAGAAGACCTCGGCGGTGCGGGCACTGGGCGTGGCGTTGACGACGCAGCGGCCCTCCACCGCCCCCTCCAAAGGGTAGAGCGCGGCGAGGAAGTACTGCTGGTCGATGCCGATGAAGTGTATCGGGCCCTTCGTTTCCCGCCTGGGCTCCTTGGTGTCGGGCAACGCGTGGATGAGCTCGGGCTCGCCATCGACGCCGACGCGGCAGTCGGCGCCGGTGAGATTGCCCATCGCTCCGAGGAGGAAGCTCGGCTTCTGCTCGCACTCGGGGTCGATGGCCCTGGCCAGGTGCACGCCGAGCTCGCCGCCTGCCGGCGCCGGCCCGACGTTCGTCACCTGCACGTCGTAGCGCAGCTGGTGGCTGTCGGGCCGCCAGGCGACGCGCTTCTCCACCCGCCAGGTGCCGGCGGTGGTGGCGAAGGCCACCGCGTCGTCGAGCTCTTCCATGCGGTAGTGGGTGCCGGCCGGCAGCGGCTGAGCCCCGACGATGGACACCGACAGGGGCAGGGGTTGACCGGGCACCGGCTGGGCCATGTCCACCTGGGGCGCCGGCTCCACCGCGCCTCCGAACATGCGCTTGATGGCCTGGAGGAAGGACACCTGCTGCTGCTCGCGCATCTTCGGGCCCTGCAGCTCGGCCTTGGTGAGGCCGCCGCCGGCCGAGGTGAAGGTGTAGTGCACCTTCTCGAGCTTCTCGGTCACCTCGCGGATGGGCGGCAGCTCGGCGGTTGCGGGCACGCCGGCATCCATGGGCAGCTGGGCCACGGCCGCCACGCCGGCATCGGCCGCGGCCACCTCGGGCACGCCGGCGTCCGCGCGCATGGCCAGCTCGCGCTCGGCCTGGGGCTTGAGCACGAACTGCGTGTACAGGAGCGTCGCCAGGAAGCTGAGCCCGAGCGCGACGAGAAGTCTCTTCTGGTTGTCCATAGGTCAGCCCCGCGCGGGCGGCACCGGATCGACACCGCCGGGGTGGAACGGGTGGCAGCGCAACAGCCGCCGCACGGCGAGGTAGCTGCCGAAGAAGGGCCCGTGCACCTCGAGCGCCTCGAGGGCGTAGGCCGAGCACGAGGGGTGGAAGCGGCAGACGCGCGGCAGGTGGCGGGAGACGAGCCGCCAGGCGTGAATGGGCAACGAGAGGAGGAACGCCACGAACGCCGAGAGCGCGCCCGCGGCCCTGCTCGTCGTACTGGCAGCGTGAAACCTCACCCGAAGTGCCTCGACATTCTCTGCGCCAGACTTTCGAAGGCCCGCTCGAGGCGGCGGAAGTCGGCGGCGGCGGCGCTTTGCCTGGCGATGAACACCACGTCCAGCCCTTTCGGCAATTTCTCCCGCCGGGTGCGGAACAGCTCGCGCAGCCGGCGCCGCACGCGGTTTCGAGCCACCGCGTTTCCCACCTTCCCCGAGACGGTGAAGCCGGCCCGCGTGTGGGGCCGGTCATTCTTCATGGCCAGCGCGAGCAGGCAGTCGGCCGAGAACTTCTCGCCCTTCTCCTCGACCGCCAGAAACTCGCGCCGGCGCCGGAGCCTGTCCTCCTTGCGGAAGGAGTTCCGGCTCACTTCTTCGGAGCGCTCGGCACCAGCCGCTTGCGCCCCTTGAGCCGCCGCCGCTTCAGCACGCCACGCCCGGCCTTCGTGGACATGCGCTTGCGGAAGCCGTGCGTGCGGTTTCGCCTCAGCTTCGACGGCTGGTACGTCGGCTTTCGCTTCATGCTCGACCTCGACGAAAGAAGCGGGGCGAATAACGTGTCTCACCACCCAAGTCAACGCCGCACCTCGCGTTCGACTGCTTGTCTTGTGGAGAAGCTCTGGCTGGCCTGTGAATAAGGTGCGCGCTGCGTGTGGAGAACGGCGGCTCTCACCAGCGCGGATCTGTGGACCGCCACCATCCCCAACCGGGGCCGGACCCGCGCCGCTTGACAAAGACTCTCCGCAAAGCGCCGACCGCTGCTAATGGTGGAGGTCCAGGCCACCACCACAAGCCGATTGCGGCGGCAAAATCGCGCCGGGCCGCAACCGGTGGCCGTTTCCGTTCCCTTCCGCGCACTTGGGCGAGGCGCTTGATCCGCCCACCGGCAATCGGTACAGAGTCGCCTCCCCAACGGTTTTTGCTTTTTGCTCGAGGGCTTTCCTTGACGGCGCTCGCTCAAGAGGCTCGTGAAATCCCAACGTCCCGAATTCTCTGGGAAAAAACCCTCGAGGCCATTCGGGCCGAGGGCCGCACCTACGCGCTCTCCTGGCTCGAGCAGCTGCACCCGCTCGAGCTCCGCGACGACGCGCTGGTGCTCGGCGTGCGCGACCGCTTCTTCCGCGATTGGGTCGATGATCACTACCGTTCCCTGCTCGAGGAGAAGCTTCGACAACTCTTCGGCACAGTCGCCCGCGTGGCCTTCGAAGTGGTCGAGGCCCCGCCTGCTCCGCTGGCTGGCGCACCCGCACAGTCAGTAAACAAGAGCGCCGGCCGGCCGCCGCGATTGAACGAGCGGTTCACCTTTCAGACGTACGTGGTGGCCGAGTCGAACCAGCTTCCGGCGGCGGCCGCGGCGGCGGTGGCCGACAACCCGGGCCGGCTCTACAACCCGCTGTTCATCTACGGCGGCACGGGGCTGGGCAAGACGCACCTTTTGCACGCGGTGGGGAACAAGATTCACGACCACCATCCGCAATCGCGCATCGTCTACCTCTCGTCCGAGGAGTTCACCAACCAGTTCGTCGAGGCGGTGCGCGATCACACGATGAGCGAGTTCCGCCGCAAGTACCGCGAGGAATGCGACGTGCTGCTCATCGACGACATCCAGTTCCTCGGCAAGAGAGAGGAGACGCAGAAGGAGTTCTTCTACACCTTCAACGCGCTCTACGACGCCTCGAAGGCCATCGTGCTCACCTCCGACACGGTGCCGGCGGAAATCCCCGGCCTCGAAGACCGGCTGCGCTCGCGCTTCACCATGGGGCTCATCACCGACATTCAGGAGCCCAACTTCGAGACGCGCGTGGCCATCTTGAAGAAGAAGGCCGAGGCCGAGCGGCTGAACCTGCCCGACCGCGTCTGCCACTTCATCGCGCGGCACGTGCAGAAGAACGTGCGCGAGCTCGAGGGCGCGCTGATCAAGATCTCCGCGGTGCACTCGCTGACGGGCCAGCCCATCACGGAGGAGTTCGCCACCCAGGTGCTGAAGGACATCTTGCCCACCGCGCGGCCGCTCGACATCGAGCAGATCCAGCGCGAGGTGGCGCGCTTCTACAAGGTCGCCGCCGAGGAGCTCAGGCAGGACCGGCGCACCAAGCACCTGGCGCACGCGCGACAGATGGCGATGTACCTCGCCCGCAAGCACACCAAGTCGAGCTTCCCGGAGATCGCCTCGAAGTTCGGCAAGGACCACTCGACGGTCATCGCCGCGGTGCGGAAGATCGAGCACCTCTTGCAGCTCGACGAGAGCGTGCGCAAGGAGCTCACCGAGCTCGAGATGAAGCTCGGCGTCTGCTGACTATTTCCGCGGCAGATCCTCGAGCCGCACCCGGAAGGCGGTGTTCTTGCCCGCCGTGATGGGCACCGAGAGGACGCGCTCGGTGCCGTCGGGGCTGACCAATTTCAGCAGGTGCGTGCCCGCGGGGAGCGACGCCTTGAACAGCGGGGGCTTGCCGATGATGGTCTTGCCGCGCATCACCGTGGCCTCGGGCACGGTCACCAGCGTGAACGTGCCCGTTCCGGCGGGCTTGCGCTCTTTGGGCGCACTCGGCGCCTGCGACGCGAGCGCCTGGATGAGCTCGTCGTCGTCGGGCAGCCTGGGAGCGCCGCTCGAGGGCGCATTCGTCGAAGCTGCGTTCGCCGGCGCGGGCGCAGGCGCTGCCTTAGCCGGCTTCGGCGGCGGCTTCGAGCCGAACTCGGGCAAGGGCGGCAGCGGACCCTTCACCTGCGGCACCAGGCCCGGCGGCGGCCCTCCCTTCTGCTGCTCCGGCAGCCGTCCCAGCCGGTCGAGCAGCGCGTAGCCGCCGTAGAAGAGCGCGATGACGCAACCGAGCAGGCCGATCTGCCACCAGCCGGTGCGGCGCGGGGACTCGGCCGAGAGCTCGCGGATCTGCAGCTCCAGCGCCTCGCGCTCGCGGTCCTCCTGCTCGCGCTCTCGGGTGCGCTTCTCGCGCCGCTCGGCCGCCGCCCGACGCTCGGGAGACTTCTCGGACTCGGGGAAGACCATGCCCACGTCTTCGCGCAAGGCCTTCACCGCCGACTTCACCAAGAGCGAGTCGGCGTTGGCCTCGGCCGACTCGAGCAGCGCCCGGGTGGCGGCCATCTTCTCCTCGAAGAGCTCGCGCATGAACGACGCGCGCTGCTCCTGGTCGAAGATGCGGCCGCCGCTGGCCCGCTCCAGCGCCCTCGCCAGCTCGCGCGCCGACGGGAAGCGGTCGGCCCGTTCTCGGGCCAGGGCACGCATGATGACGTCGGCCAGCTCGCGCGGCACCACCGGCTCGATGCTGTCGGGCCGCGGAATCGGCGCGTCGAGAATGCGCTTCATCTCGTCGAGCTCGGTGTCGGCCGAGAAGAGACGCCGACCGGTGACGAGCTCGTGCAGCACCACCCCCACGCCGAAGACGTCGCTCCGGCCGTCGAGCTCCTCGCCGCGCACCTGCTCGGGAGACATGTACCCGGTGGTGCCCTTCACCGTGCCCACGCTGGTGCGGCCCAGCGAGCCGCGCGCCTTGGCGATGCCGAAGTCGAGCAGCTTCACCACGCCGTCGTACGTCACCATCACGTTCTTCTGGGCCACGTCGCGGTGAATGACCGGGAACGGGCGCCCGAGCGGATCCGTGAACGTGTGCGCGTAATGCAGCGCGTGGCAGAGATCTCGCGCCACCGACACCGAGAAGCCGATGGGCAGCACCGCCCGACGGCGCGCGCAGGCGCGGGTGATCTGGTTCAGGTTCTGGCCCGAGATGAACTCCATCGCCAAATAGAGCCCGTCGTCCTCCTCGCCGAGGTCGAACACCTGCGCGATGTTCGGGTGGTTGAAGCCGGCGCTGATGCGCGCCTCGTCGAGGAACATCTTCACGAACTGCTCGTTCTGCCGCACGTCCGGGAGAATGCGCTTCACCACCACGTACTTGCGAAAGCCACCCGGGCCTGCCGTGAAGGCGAGGAACAGCTCGGCCATGCCGCCGACGGAGAGCTGGCTGAGAATCTCGTACTTGCCGATGCGGTCCCCGCGATGAACGTCGTCCGCCGACGCGACGCGCACGTTGCCGGAGGAAGCCCGCGCCATGGCCGACCAGCGTAGCAGACGCCGCCTGTGGAGCTGCCTGTGGAGTCTGCGGCCGGTTCGGGTGGGAACGTGTGGGAATCGCCAGACCCGGCGCGTTCGCTGTGGAGCCCTGCGGAGAACTGCCGCTTCGTCCACAACCTCTCCCGCGCCGATTTCTCCGCGCCGGCGCGCCGTTGCGGAGTTATCCCCAAGACCGAGGCCTCTACCGCGACGACCCGGTTGATCAGATCGATCTTCCTCTCCTCGAAGCGATAGCATCCGCTGCGTGATTCGCTCGGCGCTGCTCGTCTCGGTCCTGTTCGCCCTCTCCGCCCGTGCCGGTCAGCACATCCGGAACGGTGAGCGCGCGCTCGAGGAGCTCGAGTTCGAGCAGGCCGAGCGACACTTCCGCAACGCGCTCGGAGATCCGGCGACGCGCGAGGAGCGCATTCAGGCCTGGCGCGGCCTGGGCCTGGCGCTCGCGTTCCAGGGCGACGCGAAGACGGCGCGCGCGTGCTTCGAGAAGCTCCTGCTGATAGACCCCGAGGCCTCCGTCGATGCCAGCCTGGGCCCGCGGATCAGCCGGCCGTTCGAGCTCGCCCGGCGCGCGGTGGGCAACAAGCGCAACCAGCTCTTCCTCGAGCGCAGCGAGAACGGTGCATTGACGGTGCGCCTGGCCGAGGACGTGCCGCTGGCCAAGGAGTTGACGCTGCGCGCGCGCGAAGAGGGCCAGAGCCGATGGCAGACGGTCGCGGCCGGCGCCGGCCAACCGCTGGCGATGGGCTTCGCGCCGTCGCAGGCGGTCGAGGCGTACGCCGAGGCGCTCGATGCCCAGGGAGGCGTCCTGTACCAGGTCGGCACGCCACAGGCGCCCAGGCGTTTTCCTTCGCTCGTTCCGCCCGCTCACCCCCAGCCCGAGCCGGCCGTCGTCATGGCCCTCGAAGAAGCGCGCTTTCCCGAAGACGAGAATCGACCACGCTGGCCCATCTACGTCGGCGTCGGCGCGGTCGTCACCGCGGGAGTCGTCGCCGGAGTGCTCCTCGCGCAGCCGCCGCCGCTCACGTTGCCACCGGCCGACCGCACCGGTCAGCTGCCCTATCGGTGATCTGCGTCAAGTTTTCGGCGAACGGCGCACGCCGGCGCGGGAACGAATCACGCGCGCGGTCGAAGCCGCAGGCTTGGAGCTAGAGCACCTACACGCGCAGGTGCGACGATTGCAGTTGGCTGCAGCATCGACGAGCGATCGTCAAAAGGGGGTCGCTCGTCACGGAGGGCGGAGCGGATGTCTCGCCGCGTGCCGCAACCGGCGCTGGTGCTCGGAGCCGTACTCCTGCTCGTCGCAGCGTGCCGGGATGCACCGCTGCAGCGCGCGTCGGGGACGCTGCAGTTCCGTCCCGCGTCCGTGCAGCTCGACACGTACGTGGGCCGAGCAGCCCAAGCGCGGGTCCGGGTGTGGAACGACGGGCGCGCGCCGCTGACAGTCCGCTGGCACCTGCCGGGAGAGCCGTTCGAGATTGAAGCGCCTCCTGCCACTGTGCCCTCGGGCGAACTCGAGCTGGTGGTGCGCTTTCGTCCGTCGAGACCCGGTTACGGCTTCGCCAGGGCGGTGGCCGAATTCGGGGGCGGCGAGGCGGTGCTCGTCATGGCGGGCGAATCGAAAGAGGTGCCCGCGTGCACGCCCTCGAGCCCGTGCGTCGAGTCGAGCTTCGACTTCGAGCGGGGCGAGTGCGTCGAGGTGCCGCTGGCCGACGGCACCTCGTGCGAGGGAGCGAACCGGTGTCTGGTCGGCGCCTCTTGCCAGGCCGGGCGGTGCGTGGGGCTCGAGCGCACCTGCGACGACGGCAACGCGTGCACGCTCGACGTGTGCAACCCGTCGGTCGGCTGCGAGCATGCTCCGGCGCCGCCCTGCCCCGGCGACGGCAAATGCCGGCTCGGCGTTTGTGATCCGCGCGTCGGTTGCACGCTCGCGCCCGCCGCCGACGGAACCCGCTGCGGCCCGACGCGCACTTGCGACGCGGTCGACGTGTGCATCGCCGGCGAGTGCGTCACGCGAGATCCTCCCGACGGCTACGTCTGCGCGCCCGCCTCGCCGTGTCAGGGCGAGGGCCGGTGCTCGGGCTCGGTGTGCGAGCGGCCGGCGGCGGTGGCGCTGACGCCGAGCTGGACCTTCGACTCGACCGCGATGGCCGACCCGCCCGATCTGCACGATTTCGTGCTCGAGCCCGACGGAGCGGTCTCGCTGATGGGCTTCTTCGAGGTGCCGCGCTTCCGCGCCGACGGGGCCAACCCGGTCAAGGGCCAGACGCCGGCGCGGCGCTGCATCGTGTGGAACGCACGGCTCGTCTGCGCCGATTACCCGTACAACGGCAGCGGCAAGGTGTCGGCGGTGGATCCGGCGACCGGGCAGACGCAGTGGACGTACGACCTGCCCGGCTCCGAGCCCGAGCTGACGTCGTCGGCGATGCGCGGGCACGTCTTCATGGCGCGCGTCGCCACGCTGGGGAGCGACCGGCTGGCGGCGCTCTTCGAGGCCTATCCGTCGAACGCGCAGCTGCCCACCAACTGCCGGCAGTACTTCCTGGCCGTCCTCGACACCGCGGGCAGGTCCGTCAGTGCGGTGGGGCTGAAGGATCCGCTGCTCGAGGCGTGCAACCACCCGCACCCGTACGGCGTCGCGTCGGACATCGCCGGCAACCTGTTCCTCGCCTTCTCTCCGTCGCAGTCGCCCTCGGCGCCGCTGCTTCCGACGTCTCCCACGCTGCTCATGAGCTTCTCGCGCGACGGCGTGTTCCGATGGAAGCGCACCGAGACCTTCGTGGGCGGCGAGCTGGCGGTGGCACGCGGGCGGCTCTATGCCGAGCGGGCCACGGTGGCATTCTCGACGCTCGACGGCTCGCCGTGGACGCCGGCCGAAGCATCGGGTCCGTTCGGTCGGGTGGTGGTGACCGGCGAGGCCTTCGTGCCGAGCCCGATCGCCCTGAGCAGCTCGCTCGCCGGATACGACCTGCGCACCGGCGCCAGGCGGTGGACGTACTCTGCGCCGGGTCGCCAGTTCTGGTCCGAGCAGATTCGCCTCGCGTCGTGGCGCTCGCGGCCGACGGACGAGCCGATGACGGTGGCTCTCTTCTTCGCGCTCGAGGCCGAAAAGCCGACGCTGGTGGCCGTCGACCCGCGCTGGGGCGGCGAGGAGTGGAGCTGCCCGATCAGCCACACGTACCGCACTCCGCCGCAGCTCTTCGAGGTGGCGCGCGGCTCGCTCGTGCTGATGGAGGGCTCGGATCAGTGCGGCAACTGCGATCCGCCGTTCGCGCAGAGCAAGGCGACGTTCCACCGCTTCACCGTGCCCGGCGTCGACTCCGCGCGCGAGCCGTGGGTGGGCACGTTCGGCGGAGCCGGTCACGACCACCACGAGGACGCCGCTTTGCCGCCGAGTCATCCGCGGTAGGCCGTGCCTCGCGCTCGGAGTACCGGCGCCGTTCCGCCGGCCTACTCGGTGGGAAGCTCGGACAGCTTCATCCGAATCTTCAGCGTCACGCCTTCCTTCACCTCGATGGGCAACAGGTAGACGTTGCCGTCCGAGCCGTGCAGCTTCAGCGTGTGGCGCCCCGCGGGGAGCGACGCGTCGATGAGCGGCGTGGGGCCGAGGTCCTGCGACTTGAACATCACCTTCGTCGCGTAGGGCTCGGTCACCAATCGGAGCAGGCCCGGGCCCGCGGCCTTGCGTTCGTCCTTCCGCTCTTCGGGAGCCGGCGACTCGCGCTTCTCGGGCGGTGCCACCTCCCGCTTCTCGGGCGGCGGCGTCAGCTTGCGCTTCTTGGGCGCGCGCGCCTTCGAGGCGTCGTCGGTCGCGGGCCTGCTGGCGACGTTCACCGCCGCTTCGGGCTTGACCTCGGCCTTCGCCACTTCCGGCTTGGGCTCGGGCCTCTTCGCCTCTGGCTTCGGTTCCGCCTCGGCCTTTCGGGCCGGCTCGGGCTTCGTCTCCTGCTTCGGCTCCACCTTCGCCTCGAGATTCGTCTCTGTCTTCGGCTCGGGCTTCACCTCGGGCTTGGGCTCCGGCGGCGGCTCGCGTCGCGCGACCTCCGCCTCGAGCGGCTCCGCCGGGGCGGGCGGCTGCTGCTTCTCCTTCTCCGCGGCCTCGGTCCGGGCGGCGGGAGGTGCCTCGGCGAGCGGCTCGATCGCCAGCGGCCTGGGCGCGGAAGGATCCTCCGGCGCGGCGAAGAAATCTTCGTGCAGCCCCAGGGCGAACACACCGACGGCGAACACGGCCACGGCCAGGCTGATGCCGATGAGCACCGACGCGAAGACGGCCCCCCGCCGGCGCGAGAGCGTGATGGTGTTGGTGGTGTCGAGGCCTTCGGCGAGGACGTCGGCGCGATTCGAGGTGGTGTCGTCGCTCGTGCCGAGCCCGTCGGTGCGGACGATGGTCTTCGCCTCGGGGCTGTAGTCGTCGGGCTCGTCGACGTAGTCGTCCTTGCCCGGCGGAGCGAACACGCCATCGGGCAGCACCGCGGCGGGAATGGTGCGCCCGTCGTTCTCGTCGTCGTAGTCGGCGGTCGGCGGAGGCTGGTCGAGGCGCGGGCGGCCGTTGCGCGTGTCCTCGAGCCGGGCCACGTCGACGTTCGGCTCGGTGCGCTCGCGCCCGTGCGCGACCGGGGTGGTCTCGGTGATGGACTTCTCGTCGCCGCCCGCGGGCGAGAGCTTCTGTGGCCGCGTCGTCGTCCGCGCCGGGAACGGCGTCACCGCCGGGCTCACCACCGCGGTGGGCTTCCGCTCGCCGGCCGGCGCGGGCGGGGGCACCGTCTCGACGGGCGGCGGGGCCGCGGCCATCGCGCCCTGCGGCACGCGCGGAATCGCCTTCGTCGGCCGGGACGTGTCGCCCGAGTGCCCGAGCAGCGCCCCGAGCTGGATGTCGCCGGTCAGCTCGCCCGAGGCCTGCTGGGCCTGCTCGAAGAGCTTGTACGTCTGCTCCCGCCGTTCGGCGAAGAGCCGTTGCACCAGCTCGCCGCTCTGCTCGGGGTGCCAGATGAGCCCCTGCGCCGCCTTCTCGATGGCCCGGGCGAGCTCGAGCGCCGTGGAGAAGCGGTTGTCGCGATCGCGCTCGAGCGCCTTGAGCACCACCGCGTCGAGCTCGGGCGGCACCTCGGGGTTCTGCCGCGACGGCGGCTGCACCTCGTCCTTCAGCGCGGCGATCATCCCGTCCTCGGGGTTCTTCCCGTGGAACAGGCGCATGCCGGTGAGGCACTCGTGCAGCACCACGCCCAGCGAGAAGACGTCGCTGCGCGGGTCGAGCGGCTCGCCGCGGATCTGCTCGGGCGACATGTAGCCCGACGTGCCCTTCACCATGCCGATCGACGTTCGGCCGGTGCGGTTGAGCGACTTGGCGATGCCGAAGTCGAGCAGCTTGGTGACTCCCTCGTACGTCACCATGATGTTCTTCTCGGCCACGTCGCGGTGGATGACCGTCTGCTTGCGGCCGAGCGGATCGACGAACGTGTGCGCGTAGTGCAGCGCCAGCGCCGTGTCGCGCACCGCCATGATGGAGAAGCCGGTGGGGATGGGCTCGTTGTTCTGCCGGCACGCCCGCGCCACCTCCACCAGCGTGCAGCCCGGGACGAACTCCATCGCCAGGAAGAGCTCGCCGTCGTCGATGTCGAGGTCGTAGACCTGCGCGATGTTCGGGTGGTTGAACGCGGCGGTGATCTTCGCCTCGTCGAGGAACATCCGGACGAACTCCTCCTCGCCGCGGATGTCCGGGAGAATCGACTTGATCACCACCAGCTTGCGGAAGCCCGCCAGCCCGCGCTGAGCCGCGAGGAAGATCTCCGACATGCCGCCGGTGGAGAGGCGACAGAGCAACTCGTACTTGCCCAGCGTGCGCCCCCGGTAGAGGTCGGGAGCGATCGGAAGGGTTGCTCCAGGCATGGTGGGCCACCCCGGAGGATACACTGGTCCAGGGCTCGACGGGGCAGAGCAGAGAGCAGAGAGGCGCACGATGTGAGCCTTTGCTCCGGTGCCCCGGCCCTAATCGTTGCCCTTGATGCAGGCGATGGGCGCCAGCCGCTTCGTCACGCGCGCGAGCTGCGCCGCCTCGATGGTGTCGAGCACGTCGTCGAGGTTCTTGTAGCAGGGCCCCGACTCGTCGATCGGCGTGCGGCGCGTGTTGAGGAGGATTCCGCGCGCGGCCATGCGCCGGTCGGTCTCCTTCTGGTCCAGCGTGCGCCGCGCCTTCTCGCGCGAGAGGCGCCGGCCGGCCCCGTGGTTCACCGAGTAGATGGACTTGGCCGCTCCCGGTTCCGCGAACAGAATGGCCGAGCCGGTCTCCATCGAGCCGGGGATGAGAATGGGGTGGCCGGTCTTCTCCCAGACGGTGCCCGTGAGCGCCGGGTGGCCGGCGGGGAACGCACGCGTCGCCCCCTTGCGCGCCACGAAGCGGCCGCCCTCCTTCTGGATGAGGTTGTGGCTGATCTCGTAGTAGATGCTCGAAGAGCCGCCGAACACCTCTTCGAGCGCCTCGCACACCGCCTCGCCGATGATCAGCCGGTTCGCGGTGGCGAAGTTGGCCGCCATGTTGTGCAGGTTCCAGTAGGCCCGGCCGATGCCCGAGTCGGCCTCGAACCAGACGTGGTCCTCGCTCCGGCCGCGCAGGCCCAGCCGCTCGGCGCCCTCGACGAAGAACTGCCTGGCGATGTTCCACCCGAAGCCGCGGCTGCCGGTGTGCAGCATCACCCAGACCTTGCCCTCGGCGTCGACCTGCATCTCGAGGAAGTGGTTGCCGCCGCCGAGCGAGCCGAGCTGATTCCGCTTCTCCCAGGCGCGATTCGGAATGTCGACCCGATCATCCTCCACCGGGATGAAGTCGCGCTCGGCCACGTTCGAGGTGCGGCCCAGCGCCTTCGCTCCATGGCGAACCACCTCGCCGAAGGTGCGGTCGTCGACCGTCCGGCCGCCGCGCTCGCCCACGCCGACGCCGATGCGCGAGACGACCTCGTCGATCCACCGCCGCCGCTTCTGCACGTCGGCCACGTCGTCGCGCGTCAGGGTGGTCTCGAGCATCACCATGCCGCAGCCGATGTCGTAGCCGGCGGCCGTCGGCAGCAGGATGCCCTCGGTCTCGATGGCCGTGCCGATGGGCACGCCGTAGCCGACGTGGCAGTCGGGCGTGACGGTGACCCGTGTGACGCCGGGGAAGCTCGCCGCGTTCACGATCTGGCGGAACACGTCCTCTTCGAGGCCCGGCTCGTCGCCGCCTCCGAAGAGCAGCTTCTCGGACAGAAAGAGGTCCGCGTGGCAGCGCATCGTCTTCTGCTTGGGCAGCACGTAGTGCCCCTCGCCGACCTTCTCGACCGTCTGCTTCCAGCTCATGGTGCTCTCCGGCCCTGCCGACGCGAATCCGCAGAGGCCCCTGACGTTGCATGTCGAGCGCGGCGCGGCAATTCCACCCGCGTCACAACCGCCTCCCGAGGAGAATGCGCGCGACGAAGCGCTCGTGCGCGCGCAGGGCCAACGGCTCGGCCAGCGCGCGGTCGGCCGCCGGCTTGAGGGCGAGAAGCTGCGGGAGAAACGAGACGACCAGGTACGTGCCGCTCTGCTGGTAGCTCGCCGTCGGCCCGGCGGAGAGCGCCCAACCCTCGAAGACGCCGTCGCGGTAGGCCGAGCGGCTCGTCAGCTCGAGCCCGGTCGAGAACGAGTCGGTGACGCGGAGCGATGCCGCCCCGGTCTGGAGGAGCTCGAGGCGCGTGTCGCTGCCCATGGCGGCGAGGGCTCCCACGTTGGCCGCGACCGCCCAGCGCTCGGCGATGCGGCTGGCCAACAGATTCGCCTCGAACGCCGCGCCGGTGAGATTCGCCTGCGCCTCGACCATCGCCCCGAGCCACCCGCGCGAGAGCTTCCACCGCGTCGAGGCCCACGCCTCGAGCGACTCGCGGGCGTAGAGGCCCTTCGCTTCGGTGGAGAAGGCCAGCGCGGCGTCTCCCTGGAGCCAATCGTTGGTGAACAAACGAACGCCTGCGCGCTGGTCGAGCCGCACGTAGGGCTGGGCACGGCCCAGCCGCGGTGTCGACGACAGCTCGAGCGAGCGGCCCTCGAGGGCGGCCTGCTCCGAGAAGGCGAAGTGCCGCTGGGCGAGTGCCGGCGAGCAGAGCAGCACGACGGCGGCCAAAAGGCGCATGTCCCGATTTGGGTCGTCCCCGGCCCGCTTGGCAAGGGCTTCATCCTTGACGCAGGCGCTTCGGCCGAGAAGATGCCGGCCCATGGCGGTGGCGCTCGCGGGACTGTTGGTGCTCCTGGGCCAGGTCGACGGCGGCACCCCCGCGCTTGAGACGGTGGTGACCGCCACGCGCATTCCGACGGATTTGCTGGCCTCGCCGAGGGCCGTCACCGTGGTGGACGCCGCCGAGCTTGAGCGCCGCTCGCCCCGCACCACGCCCGAGGCGCTGCTCGAGGAGGAGGGCGTCTTCCTCCAGCGCACCAACCACGCCGCGGGGACGCCGATCGTCCGCGGGCTGCTCGGCCAGCAGGTGCTGCTGCTCGTCGACGGCGTGCGCATCAACAACGCCGTCACCCGGGCCGGGCCGAACCAGTACCTCAATACGGTGGATCCATTCCTCGTCGAGCAGGTCGAGCTGGTGCGCGGGCCGGCCTCCGTCCTCTACGGCTCGGACGCCGTCGGGGGCGTGGTGAGCGTGCGCACCGCCGAGCCGCGTTTCGCCGCCAAAGAAGGAATGCGCTCGCTGGCGATGCTGAAAGGCCTGGCCGGTACCGCCGACGAGAGCCTCCAGGGACACTTGAGGCTCGGCATGTCGCTGCCCGACACCGCGGCGTTGGGCGCCTTCACCGCGCGCGACTTCAACGACCTGTCCAGCGCGCTGGGGCCGCAGCGCTATACGGGCTACGAGGAATTCGACGGCGCCCTCAAGGTGCGGCAGCGGCTCTTCCCCGGCGGGCAGGTGCGGCTGCAGTACCAGGCGGTGCGGCAGGGCAACGCGCCCCGCACCGACCGCTCGTTCCCCGGCGACTTCCGCACCTTCAGCCTGCAGGAGCGCGATCTCGCCCACGGACACTTGGAGCTCAAACCGTTGGGCCGGCTCCGCGAGCTCGAGGTTGACGTCTACGCCCACCGGCAATTCGAGCGCGTCGACCGGTGGGTGGTGGCCCGCGACCGCCAGGAGCGCGAGGACGTGGAGGACTGGACGCTGGGCCTGCGCACCGAGGCCGAGATTCCCCTGGGCGAGGTGCTCGAAGCCGTGGGCGGCGTGGAATTCTCGTACGACCGGGTGACGAGCCGGGCCCAGCGGCGTTCCATCGGAGAGCTGGGCCCCTTCGCCGAACGGCCCGAGGCCCAGCGCTACCCCGGCGTGCCGCAGCAGCTCGGCGCGGGAGCCTTCGCGCTGCTCGCCGCCGACGCCGACCGGCCGCTCTCGTACCACGGCGGGCTTCGGGTGCAGCTGAGCCGGGTACACCTGCCCGAGGACGCGCGGCTGGCCACGCAGTTCGCCTCGGCGCCCGAGCCGCCGCCGGTGCTACCCTCGTCCGTGGAGAGCGCGCTGGGTCTGGCGGCGGAGGCCGGGCTGCAGAAGCGCTTCGCCTCGGGGCTGTCGTTCCTGGCGAACGCGGGCCTGGCTTTCCGCGCCCCGAACGTCGACGACTACTTGCGCCTGGGCTCGGAGGGGCCGGGCTTCACCACGCCCTCGCGCGGGCTTCACCCCGAGCGCTCGGTGACGGGAGAGCTCGGCTCGCGGCTGCACCGCGGGCCGGTGACGGCGCAGCTCTTCGCGGCGTACTCCATCATCGACGGGCTGGTGGCCCAGGTGCCCACCGAGATTGCCGGCCAGTCCACCACCCCCGACGGGCAGCCCTACCTGGCCCGCGTCAACGCCGAGAGCGCGCACGTGGCTGCGCTCGAAGCGGCGGTGGCGGTGCGGCCTTCGGCGTCGATGATGGTGTCGGCCCACGCCACCCATGCCTTCAGCGAGCAGCGGCGGAGAAACCTGACGTCGGCCGACGAGCCCTTCGTCGTCGAGCCGCTGCCCAAGTCGCCGCCGCTGAGCGGGGTGGTGAAGGCGACGGTCGAGCCGCGCGAAGGCCTGTTCTTCGAGGCGGCGCTCCGGTGGGCGGCGCCCCAGCGGCGGCTCGCCGAGGCCGACCTGCGGGACGTGCGCATCTGCCCGGAGACGCCGACCTGCCGCGGCACCGACGGCTTCGCCGCCGTCTTCGTGCGCGCCGGCGCCGAGCTGTCGAAGCACGTCCGGGTGGCGGCGTCGCTGCAGAACCTCACCAACGCGCTCTACCGTCACCATGGCTCGGGCGTCGACGAGCCCGGCTTCTCGGGCGTGCTCTCGGTGGAGGTGTCGCGATGAGGCACCTTCTGCTCGCGGCGCTCTCGTTCGCGGTCGGCTGCAGCCAGGGCCTGGGCCAGCCGTGCGATGACGGAGCGAGCTGCCCTGAAGGCCTGGTGTGCCAAAGGCCTCCCAGCGACGGGGGCACGCCCGTTGGCATCTGCGACTACCCGAGCCGGGCCGAGGGCGAGCGGTGCACCGCCGCCGCCGAGTGCGAAGCGCACCTCACCTGCTCGAACCACTTCGAGCCCGGAGCGCGCTACGGAATTTGCGTCTTGCGGCGCGCCGACGGCGAGCGCTGCTTCGTGGGCCGCGACTGCCAGAGCGGCCGGTGCGTCGGGGCATCGGGACAGGCCGTCGACGGCGTCTGCCAGCCCAGGTGAGCGTCAGCGGGACTGCTGGGCCACGCGGACGGGCGGAGGAGCCGCCCGCGCGAGGAGCTCCAGCGGAGCGCCGCCGCGGCGCAGCAGTGCTTCCGTCACCGCGGTGAGCGCCAGGTAGAAGACGGCCGCGACCAGCGCGAGGGTCCGCATGCATCCACCCCCTGCCGGCGAGGGTACGGGAGGAGAGCGCCGCGGCAAGTTTTCGGCTACAGCCTGCTACAGGTCCGTGCGCCCGGGCGGCTCAATGCGCGGCCAGCTCGCGCACGCGGCGAATCCGCTCGGCCAGGCCCTCGCCGATGTGCTCGCGCGAGTCCTCGATGTGCTGGCACACTGCCACCGCGTGCTCGTAGGCGCCGAGCCGCATCGCGGTGTCGAGCAGCCGTTCCTGAATCGGCCAGATGGACGGAAACGGCTGCGAAAGCTGCCGGCCGCGGCGCACCGCCCTTCGCCACAGCTCGTCGAAGCGGGCGCGATCTCCCCGCCTCGACGCTTCGTCCAACAGCGCCGCGAACGCGTGCTCGGACATGTGCCGGTCGGCCCACAACCCCGCGCTCCGCCAGTCGTACGCCGTCGCCTCCTCGAGCACGGGCCGGGCCCGCTCGGCGTCTTTGGCCTGGTAGCGGCACAGCGCCGCCCGCACCGCGTGCGAGAAGAGCGGCTCGCGGCGATGCGCCTCGTCGAACAGCGCGGCCGCGCGCGCCGGCTCCGAGTCCCAGAGGCGGAACGCGGCGTCGACGGCGGTGTCCAGCGGCACCTGGGAGAAGTCGTCTCCCTCGGGCAGGCGAGAGAGCGTGAGCAGCTCGGCGCGCGTCTCGTCGGCGAGTACCCGCTCGACCTCCTGGCGGAACGGCGCGACGTCGGCCGGCGGGAAGCCCGAGCCGACGGCGGCATCGATGAGCCGCAGCGCCTCCTGCGAGGCGGCCAGCCGCTCGTCGGTCATCGTCTCCATCGCGTCGCGGAAGCGGGCGTGCGCCAGAATGACGAGCAGCCGCGCATCCGCCGTGCGGTGCGGCACGAAGTCGCGGAGCAACGACACCGCCGAGCCGTAGTCGCCCACCTCGAGGTAGCGCTCGAGCTTTCGGTCCGCGTCGCCGGGAAGCCCCCAGGGGCCCGAGAGCAAATGCCTCATGGTGTCGCTCCGCCCCGCACGCGGCGAGCGATGCCGTCGGCCAGCCGCTCCACCGCCTGCGGGCAGCGGTTCAGGAAAAGGTACGGCTTCGCGCCGCGCCGCGCGCGAGCGTCCGCGGCTCGACGTGCGCGGTGCGGTACGCCCCGCCGGAGACCGCCGGCTTCACCACGACCTCGGTCCACCGCCGCGACGCCATCAGCTCGGCCAGCTCGGGCACGCTGGAGCCGCGCTCGAGGTAGACGGTCGGCACCACCGGGATGCCCTTCGCCTCGAGCTCGCGCAGATAGCCCTTGTGCGTGTTCGAATCTCATCCCACGTACGGCGGCAGCTTCTCGGCGGCGGAAATCCACTCGCGCACCGACGGCCGCTCCTCGAGGGCGCGGACCCAGGCATCGACGCGCGGCCACTTCTCGAGCGGGAACGCGTAGGCCCTGAGCCGCCGCACCATCGGCGCGAACGTCAGGTCCGCGAGCGACAGCTCGCCGCACAACCACGGGCCACCGAAGCGCGAAAGCGACTCGTCCCACGACTTCGCCAGCTGCTCGGCCTCGGCGAGCGCTGCCGGTCCGGCCGGCTTGCGCGTCGGGTGGAACGTCGTCTCGAACGACATCTGCGTGCGGATGTTGGTGAAGCCGCTGTGCATCCACGCCAGCTTCGAGAGCGTGGGGCCGCGGTTCGGGTCGGTGAGGTCGACGAGGCGCTCCTCGAAGGCGACGCCCTTCTCCTTCAACGCCAGCCAGGCGCGCATCGACCACGACGAGACGTTCTTGTTGCCGATGTACAGGGTGCGCATGGCGCGCAATCTAACGGGCCCGACCGGCCGGCGCCCGACTTCGTTCGGCCTCTCGCGCGCGGCTAGACTGCGCATCGGGAGCGCCTGCCGATGAAGCGCCGCCACTTCCTCTTCCTCGCCGGAGCGGCCTCGCTGGCCGGCCTCACCCGGCTCGGCTGCTTCCGCCTGGCCCGCCCGGCGGATCCGGACGGCCCGCTCTCGAACCAGGCGCGAGCGCTCATCGAGCGCGCGTGGGAGGGGCTCGACCCGACGCGGGTGCTCGACGCCCACGTGCACGTCGTCGGCATGGGCGCGGGCGGCACGGGCTGCTGGGTGAACCCGAACATGACCAGCCTGCTCGCGCCGATGAGCTATATCCGCTTCTCCATCTACCGCACCGCCTCGGGCGTGGTGGACGACGCGAACGCCGACGAGCAATACCTGGAGCGGCTGCTCTCGCTCATCCGCTCGCAGTCGCCGCGCGGGCGGGCGCTCATCTACGCGTTCGACCAGGCGTACGACGAGTCGGGGCAGGCCCGGCCCGAACAGAGCGAGCTCTACGTGCCCAACGACTACGTGCTCGAGCTGGCGAAGCAGCACCCCGACGCCTTCGTGCCGTGCGCCTCCATTCACCCCTACCGGAAGGACGCGGTGGCCGAGCTCGAGCGCGTGGTGAAAGCCGGAGCGGTGGCGGTGAAGTGGCTGCCCAACGCGATGCGCATCGATCCGTCGTCGAGCCTGTGCGACCCGTTCTACCAGAAGCTCGTCGAGCTGGACGTGCCGCTGGTGACGCACGCCGGCGAGGAGAAGGCGGTCGAGGCCGAGGAGGCCCAGCGGCTGGGCAACCCGCTCCTCTTGCGGAGGCCGCTCGCCGCCGGCGTGAAGGTGGTGGTGGCCCACTGCGCCAGCCTGGGCCAGAACGCGGACATCGAGGCGCCGGTGAAGCCGGGAGAGGCGCCGCCGCAGGTCGACAATTTCGAGCTCTTCCTCCGGCTGATGACGGATCCGCGCTACGAGGGCCGGCTCTTCGGAGAGCTCTCCGCGCTGCCCCAGGTGAACCGGCTGGGGCGCCCGCTGGCCGAGATGCTCCGCCGCGAGGAGCTTCACCACCGCATCGTCAACGGCTCGGACTACCCGCTGCCCGCCATCAACGTGCTGATGCAGACCTCGGCGCTGGAGGACGAGGGCTACATCACCGAGGACGAGCGCGCCGCCCTCAACGAGATCGACCGGCACAACCCGCTGCTCTTCGACTTCGTCCTCAAGCGCACGCTGAAGCTGGTCGAGAACGGCCGCGAGTCGCGCTTCCCGCCCGAGGCGTTCATGATTCGCCCGGGCCTGTTCCGCGGCCTCTCCTGACGCTTGGGCCGCGGGCGCCGGGCCGGTACTCTGCGCGCGATGGGTGCCCTCGGCGACGACGACGTGGTCTGGCTGCTACGCCTGCTCGCCGCCGCCTTCTTCGGCATCCTCTTCACGCAGTCGGGCCTGGACAAGGTCGTCGACCGCAAGGGCAACCTCGAGTACCTGCGCAGCGTATTCGCCAACACTCCGGTGATGCGCAGCATCGTGCCGCTCTTGCTCGTCGCCATCACGCTGCTCGAGACGTCGGCGGGGCTTTTGAGCGCCGCGGGCTTCTTCTCGCTGCTTCTCTTCGGCGCGCGCATGCTCGCCTTCGTCGGCGCGGTGCTGGCGTCGGTGGCGATTCTCTGTCTGTTCTTCGGCCAACGCGTCGCGAAGGACTACCGCGGGGCCGCGGGGTTGGTGCCGTACTTCCTCGCGGCGCTCGTGGCAGTCGCCCTGCAGGGCCTCTGAGCCCGCCCGACCGGAGAGCGGTCGGCCGGCTGCGCCTTCACTGCCGGCATCGCGTGTTCACCTTCTCGGCACCCACCGGCAAGGAGGGCACGATGCACGAAGCGAGCAGCGCGGCGATTTCGCCGATGGAAGAGGTGCCCGACCATGCCCTGTGGACGTCGGCGCTGGACGGCGACGTCGACTCGCTGAGAGAGCTCGCCAATCGCCTCGAGCCGCTCGACGACGAGGAGCTGGGCGTCGGCGACTGATCAGCGGCCGAACACGAGGAAGTACTGCTCGGGGAGGAAGCCGTGCTTCTCCACGAGCCAAAAGCCCGCCTCGCGCATCTCGCGCTCGACGACGTCCGGCGCCAGGCGGTGCTCCTTCGGCGGACCGCGGTTGGCCTCGAGGGTGAAGTCGATGATGGCGACGCGGCCGTCGGGGCGCAGCCGATTCTTCAGCCGGGCGAAGTAGGCCGGCCGTTCGGAGAGGTGGTGGTAGGTGTCGACGACGAGCACCAGGTCCACCGGCTCGGGCAGCTTCGGGTCGTCCGGAGCGGCCAGCACCGCCACCACGTTGGAGAGCCCCTCTCTCGCCGCGCGCTCGCGCAGGTACTTCTCCATCGAGGGCTCGATGTCCGCTCCGTAGACGACGCCCCGCTTCAGCGCGCGGGCCAGCCGCACCGCGAAGTAGCCCGTGCCGCTGCCGATGTCGGCCACCTTGGCGTCGTCGGGCAGCTCGAGCGCGGCGATGACTTCGTCCGGCTTCTGCCAGGCGTCGCGGGACGGATCCTCGAAGACCGCCGCCCATTTCTCGGCGTCCTCGAAGCGGTGGTGCGCGGTGTGGTGCCGGTGCGAGTGGTGCTGGTGGGCGTGGGCGTGCCCGTGCTCGGCCGGCTTCTGCAAAGCGGCGCACGAGGCGAAAAGCAGCGCGGCGAAGAGCCTGGCCTTCACACCGCCTCCGAGACCGACGCCATGTGGAGCTCGTTGGCCCTCAGCGCCGGCACGCGCAGGCTCGGCCAGAACGGCAGCCGTACCGCCTCGTCGCCCACCGCGTCGACGTTGGCCAACAGGTGGGCCACCGACTCGTTGTAGCGGAAGTTGTTCACCGGAGTGGTGACCTGGCCGTCTTCGATGAGGAAGGTGCCATCGCGCGTCAGCCCGGTGACGAGCAGCGACTGCGGGTCGAGCCAGCGCGAGTACCAGAAGCGCGTGACGAGGAGCCCGCGCTTGACACCCGCGACGAGCTTCTCGACCGGCTCGGTCCCGGGGAGGAGCTGGTAGACGCCGTGGCTGCCGGTGGGCTTCTTGCCCTGCTTGTGGGCCCAGAAGCGCGAGTAGCGCAGCGCCGCGAGCGCTCCCTTGTCCACCCACGTCACCGGCTCGAGCGCCAGCCCCTCGTCGTCGAACGGCGCCGACGGAGCGGCCGCATCGGCCGGATCCGACCTCAACGTCACCAGCGGCGAGAAGAGCTTCTGGCCCACCTTGTTGCCGCCCTCGGCAGAGAAGAAGGACCGGCCCTCGTCGGCCTGCCGCGCATCGAGCGCGCCCACCAGGAACGAGAGGAGCTCGGCGACCGCGGCGGGCTCGAGCACCACCGTGTAGCGGCCCGGCGGCAGCGGCCTGGGCTTCTTCGAGCGTACCGCCTTGTCCACCGCCCGCGCGGCGACGGATGCGGCCTTCACCTCGCTGGCGCGGTGCGAGAACGCCGCGGCCCAACCCGAGCCGGTGCCATCGGGCGTACGGGCAGTGGTGGACAGCTCGAAGGCGCTGGACCGGTGGACGCCGCGCGCTCCGGCCGAGGTGGCCACCATTCGCACCGAGTGGCCGTGCTCGACGAAGCCGGCGACGTCGAGGCCCTCCTTGCCCGCGGCCAGCGCCGCCTCCACCGCCTCGGCGCGGTGACGAGCCGAGAGCGACTCCACCGCCGCGTCGTAGCCCGGCGGCACCGCCGCGTACTTCTGCGCGCCCAAGACCGGCATCGACTCGGGGTCCTCGGGCGAGACCTTCGCCATGCGGAAGGCGCGCTCGACCAGCTCGCGGATGGAGGCTTCGTCCATCTGGTTGGCCGAAGCGCGCGCGTGGCGCTTGCCCAGCTTCACCGTCACCGACAGGCCCGCGTCCTCGACGTCGCCGGCGGAGGTGACTTCGTTGCGGGCGAAGCGGGTGTGGGCGGAACGGGCGCTCCAGAGCGAGAGGTGGACCTCGGCCTTCGGGTCGAGCTTCTTCGCGGCGCCGAGCACCGAGGCGACGATGGCGTCCGACTGCCTGGCGTCGAGCTTCACGCGCTCCTCCGGCGGTTGGTGTTCAAAACGTCGACCTGGCGGAACAGCGCCGGCGGGCAGCCGTGGCTCACCGCGTTCGACTGCACCGGCTCGCCCTTGCCGTCGTGCAGCGTGCCGTGCAGCTCCCAGGTGGTAGCTCCCCCGAGGCGCTCGCACTTGTTCCAGAACTCGAGCGTGTTGGACTGGTAGGCCACGTCCTTCAGCGGGCCGGCCAGCTTGCCCTTGTGGATGGCCCAGAACATCTGGCCGCCGAACTGGAAGTTGTAGCGCTGCTGGTCGATGGAGTAGCTGCCGTTGCCCTCGATGTAGATGCCGTCGTCCACCGCGGCGATGAGCTGCTCGAGCGTGGTGTCGGCCGCTGCCGGGGCCAGAGAGACGTTGGGCATGCGCTGGAAGGGGAAACTCTTGAAGTCCTGCGCGTAGCAGGTGCCGCGCGAGCGTTCCTCGCCGATCCACCCCGCCTGCTCGCGGGTGGTCTGGTAGCCCACGAAGAGGCCTTCCTTCACCAGGTCCCACTTCTGCGTCTTCACCCCGTCGTCGTCGTAGCCGCAGGTGGCCAGCCCGCCGGGCGTCGTCTTGTCGGCGTAGAGCGTCACCGCCTTCGACGCGTACTGAAGCTTCTTCAGCTTGTCGGGCGTGGCGAACGAGGTGCCGGCGAAGTTGGCCTCGTAGCCCATGGCCCGGTCGAGCTCGGTGGGGTGTCCCACCGACTCGTGGATGGTGAGCCACAGGTTCGACGGAGCGAGCACCAGGTCCTTCTTGCCCGGCTTCACCGACGGCGCCTTCAGCTTCTGCACCGCCTCCTCACCGATTCGGCGCGCATCGGCGAGCAGCGTCGAGCCCTCGACGTACTCCCAGCCGGCCTGCATCGCGGGCAGCGGATGGCTGCGGCTGACGAACTCGCCCGACTTCGAATCGGTGGCGGTGGCCGAGAACCACGGGCCGACGCGCACGATGTTCTGCTCGAGGTAGCTCCCCTCGGTCGAGGCGAACAGCTTCCACTCGCCCAGCGCTTCGAAGCCCGAGCTGGCGTACTTCACGCCGCTCACTTCGAGCGCCTTTGCGTTCAACGCGAGGAGCAGCTCGGCCTTCTGGTCGAGAGGGACCTTGAATGGATCCTTCACCATCGGCGTCTGCCAGACGTCGACGTGCGCCGGCTCGAAAGCGAGCTTCACCGGCTGCCTGAGCAGCTTCGCGTTGGCCTTCGCCATCTGGGCGGCCAACGTGGCGACGCGGGCGGCCTCCTTCGGCGCGATTTGCGAGGTGGCGGCGAAGCCCCAGGCGCCGTCGGCGATGACGCGCACGCCGACGCCGTAGCTCTGGTCCGAGCCGACGCGGGTGACGTGGTTCTCGCGGGTGGCGATGAGCTCTTGGCGCCTCCGCACCACGCGGACGTCGGCGTACGAGGCGCCGGCCTTCTTCGCGGCGGTGAGGGCGGCGGTGACGAGCTCGTCGAGGAGCGGCTCGAGGAGGAGCCCCCGCGCATCGGCCAGCTCGGCGAAGGAGAGAATGCCCAGGGCCGAGCCGCCGGCGAGGAGCTCACGGCGTGAGAGTTTCATGGCCGGCCGACATAGCGGACGCCGGCACACAAAGGGAAGCGCGGGTGCTCGTCGGGCATCTCGAGGCGCGCAGGCCTCGGGCGCCGCGAATGCGCCGCCGAAAAAGGCGTGCTACCCGCACCCGACGGCGGCGACGCAATCAGCCCGCCTGGCTCGCCAGGTGGCACCGGCAGCGGCACTGGCCCACGCCGATGCAGCCTTGCCGGCCGCACTCCTCGCACGGCTGGCCGCCGCCGTAGCGGTGCGCGTTCTTGCCGTAGTAGGCCTCGAAGCTGTTCGAGCCCCCGATGTCCTTCTCCGTCACCTTCGAGCCCTCGCCGATGGTCGACGAGTACAGGGCGAGCGCCACGGCCAGGGCGATGGCGACGATGACGATGAGAACCATCATGGCGGCGCCCTTATAGGCCCAAGCCGACCCGCGACGGAACGGGGAAGGAGCAATCGAGCGGCCGGCCCCTTCTCCGTTGCCCGCCGGCCGTTCCCCGGTGTAGACGGTCGGCCAACCCCCAGGGGAACCCATGGAATTCCGGATCGCCGCCGACGAGCTGCGCAAAGCGCTGTACCGGGCCCAGGGCATCGTCGAGAAGAAGACCACGATGCCCATCCTCGCCAACGTCCTCATCTCGGCGAGCAAGTCGGGCGTCACCGTCACCGCCTTCGACCTGGACATCGGCGTCCTGTCCGAGCACCCGGCCGAGGTGACCAGGCCCGGCGCCGTCACCGTCTCGGCCAAGTACCTCTTCGACATCTCGCAGAATCTGCCCGAGGACTGGCTGACGCTGAAGAAGCTGCCGAACAACTACGTCGAGATCACCTCCGGCTCGGCCCACTTCAAGATCGTCGGCATGGCCCCCGAGGAGTACCCGAAGCTGCCGAAGGAGGAGAGCGCTCCGCTGGTGAAGGTGAGCGGCAACGGGCTCCTCGAGATGATCAAGAAGACCTCGTTCGCCATCTCCACCGACGAGACGCGCTACATCCTCAACGGCGTCTTCTTCGAGCCGCGCGATGCGGGCCGCGTGCGCATGGTGGCCACCGACGGGCACCGGTTGGCCCTCGTCGAGCGCGAGCTGGCCGGCGACTTCAAGCTGAAGAGCGGCGTCATCATTCCGCGCAAGGGGCTGTTCGAGCTCAGGCGGCTCCTCGACGAGGCGCCCGACGCCGAGTGCCAGCTCGGCTTCGCGGAGAACTCGGCCCTGTTCAAGAAGCCGGGCCTCACCATGGTGATGCGGCTCATCGACGGGCAGTTCCCCGAGTACCAGCGGGTCATCCCCAAGGAGGGCGAGAAGCAGGTCACGGTGAACCGCACCCGCTTCCTCGAGGGGCTCAAGCGCATCTCGCTGCTTTCGGCCGACAAGTCGAACGCGGTGAAGATTCAGCTCGGGGAGAACCTCTTGCGCATCACCGCCAACAACCCGGACCTCGGCGAGGCCAAGGACGACATCGAGCTCGACTACAAGGGCGCGGACATCGTCATCGGCTTCAACGCCCGCTACCTCATCGACGTGCTGTCGGTGCTCGACGGCGACGAGGCGGTGTTCGAGCTCGGCGACGAGCACTCGCCGGGAGTGCTGCACGCTCCGGGCGACAAGAGCTACACCGCGGTCATCATGCCCATGCGGGTGTGAGCGTCGCTACCTGAGCAGCTCGCCCTCGGCTGGCCGGTCGGCGATGCGCAGGCGCTTCTCCAGGAGGTGCTCGAGAGAGCGCGCGTGCCGCCGCGGGATGAAGAGCCGAGGCCTCCGCCGTCAGGCGTTGGGGTGCTTCCAGCGCCAGCGCGCGGCGCGGCCATCGAAGAGGTAGCGGCCGCCCAGCATGCGGTGGACGTACAGCGCGGCGTGCACGTAGAGCGCCCCGAGCCACAGCGCGGGGACGGTGGTGCCGAGGCACTCCGGAGCGGGACACACCGGGTAGGCGAAGGCTCCGCCGGCGGTGGCCGTCCACTCGAAGCCCACGCCCAACACCGCCACCAGCGCGGCGAAGAGCGGCATCCACGTGCGCCGCGCGGCCCACAAGTCCGGGGCCGCCCACACCATCAGGATGCCCGCGGCCACGAATGGCCAGATGCCGCCCAGCGAGCCGAGCCAGCCGGTCAGGGTGTACGCGGCGATCCACGAGCAGAGCGCGAAGAGGAAGTCCTTCGCCGAGAGCGGGCGCCCGCCGAACAGGCCCTGCGCACGGCCGCGGTGGCCTACGACGACCGTGTACAGCATGAAGAAGCCGACCGCCGCCGCCAGGTACACCGGCGAGACCGGCAAGAGCTCGCCGATCCAGCCCGGATCCGGATAGGCGACGACGCCGAAGTACTCGTGGATTTTGTCGACGTGCGTGCCGATGCCGCCCAGCACCAGCCAGGCGACATAGGCCGCGGGTCGGCGCCGGTGAACGCGGCGGTCGGCGGCGGCGTCCACTTCCGCTGGCGCAGCCGTGGCGGCGGCAGATTCCTGCATCGGCACTCCGCTCCGGCCCACCGCAATCATTATCCGGGCCGGTGACGGCCGGTGTCCATCCGGGCGCCGTCGAGGCATCGGGTCGCGCCGTCGATCGCTGCTCCTCGAGTGCCGGGCTGCGTCGCGCGTGGCGCGTGTGCACGGTTCACCGATGTCATCACCGCCCTTCGGCGGCCGGTCCCGGTGCGTGCTGGGGGCGGTCACGGCCGCCGAAGAACGTGGCCAGGACTTGGCTCCTGGCGCGGTTCGTCTCCGCGGCCGGCACGGTCCACCGACGGCACCTCCGCGTCTTCACCGGGCGGCCCGTGGTGCGCGCTCGGCGAAGACGGAACGGGCGGCCTCCACCAACTCGGTGAGCGACTGGCCCGAGTCGTCGCCTCCGCGGATGCGCAGGAACAGCCGCAGCGTGTCGCGCATCCTCGCCAGGTCGGCGTCACCGTCGAGGGCGTCGGCGCGAGAAGCCAGCTCGGAGAGGGCGGCCCAGTTGCCCGCGCTCTTGCGGCGCGACTCGAGCCCGTACCACAGCGCATAGGCCAGCTCGAAGAGGGCCGCGCGACCGTCGGGCGTCACGCCGGTGAGCGGAATGCCGTCGTCCTCCTCGCGCGCGCACAGCCACACCAGCACGGGCCAGAGCTCCTCGTCGCTCGGCTCGAGGGGCGAGAGCCGATGCCTCACGATGTCGTTCAGCCGGGCACGGGCGAGCTCGTGCCAGAACGCGGCGTGGAGCAGATGCTCGGGGCCGTTGCGGGGCGGGCGAAGTGGAGCCCTCCGCGCCTTCTTCCGCAGCCGCCGCCAGAGCGACCCGGTGCGGTCCACGCGCTCGACGCGCCGGAACAGGGCCGCCAGCGCCGCCTCGCCAGACGCCCACCGCGAGCAAAGCGCCTCGGCCTCGGCCTTCGTCAATGGCAGCCTGCCGTCGGGCTCGAACGGCCGCTTGAAGAGGTGCTCGAGGAAGTCGCCGAACTCGGCGGCGGCGCGCACCTCGGCGAGGTTGGCCGGCAAGAGCTCGAGCGCGGTGGCCCAGCGCTGTCCGGGAAGAATGGTGCGTGGCCCGGTGACGGCCTCTGCCTCGAGCCGCTCGAGGAGCCACGAGAGCCCCTGTCCCTCGTCGTCGACATGGAGCCTCCGGCACACCGCCTCGCGCAGCGCGCCCGACTGCTTCTTCACGTCCTCGAGCACGCGCACTGCCTCGGAGCGCTGAGGCCACCCTTCGGCCGAAGCGCGTCTCAGGGCGGCCCGGAGCGCCCGTTCCACCTCGGGCTGGCTGCGTGCCGTCTCGCGCAGCAGCGCGGCGTTCTTCCTCAGTCGCGTGCGCCAGCGCAGGCTTCTCACCATCGGCAGGAGCGCCCGGTAGCGCGTGCGCGCCGTCTCGAGCAACTCGAGCCTTCCTTCGAGCCGCGCGCGGAAGGAGTCCACCATCGGGAGGAGGATAGAACGGCGGCGGTGCGGCCTTGGGGCCGGCCACAGCGGAAACCCGTCGTGCGTCTGACAGGTCGCAACGCCCGGTGGAGCCACGGCGCGAGCAGGCTCGACGCCCGGCGGGCGATGACCGTCTCGTCCAGCCTGTCGCGGGGAGCCATGACGAATCGGCGGACCCGGCGCGCTCGCTGTGGAGTCCTGCGGAGAGCTGCCGCTTCGCCGAGCCGCGGGCCCAGGCTGGCGTCGACGAGCGCGGCCCGGGACGAGCAGCGCCTGGCAACCGAACCGAGTCAGCGTACGTTCTCGGCCACCGCGCGGAACGTCTTCACCGCCGGCGTCTCGGAACGCGTCCGCTCGGGGTCGTCGAAGTCGACGCGGTAGAGGCCGAAGCGCGGAGCATACCCGTGCGCCCACTCGAAGTTGTCGAGCAATGACCAGTGGAAATAGCCGCGCACGTCGGCGCCCTCGGCCACCGCGCGCTCGACGGCCCGGACGTGTGCCCGCAAGAAGCCGGGCCGTTTGTCGCCCTGACGGTCGTCGATGCCGTTCTCCGTCACGTACAGCGGCCAGCCCAGAGGCGCCCACCGCAAAAGAAAGAGGTAGAGGCCCTCGGGGTAGATGTCCCAGCCGAGGTCGTTCGTGGGCCGCCCGTCGGGCACGTATTGCTTCGACAGCGCCGGATCCGACGGATCCGCGCGGACGTGATCCCGCGTGTAGTAGTTGATGCCCAGCCAGTCGAACGAGCCGGCCAGCCCCGGCACCTCGCGGTCGATTTCGATTTCGCCCGGCACCGACAGCCGAACCCGCCCTTCCTTCGCGGCGCGGACGATGGCCTCGTTGAAGAACTCGTCGGTCAGCCCGGCGATCGCCACGTCGAGCGTCGAGTCGGTGGCGGGCTGGAAGACGCGCACGTGGTGCGCGATGCCGACGCGGGCGGAGGCTCCGTCGCCGTCGGCGTCCACCGTGTCGGAGGCGCGCAGCTCGGCCGTCGCCGCGGCGTGGGCCTCGAGCAGCCGCGCCAGCACCAGCGCCATCTCTTTCGACGAACGCTTCCCCGGAGGCCAGGTTCCCTCGAGCCACCCCTGGTGCGCCAACACGTTCGGCTCGTTGATGGTGCACCAGAGGTCCACCTCGGCCGCGAGCGCCTTCGTCAAGCGCGACACGAACGCAGCGAAGTGCCGCACCGTCTCGTCGATCTCCCAGCCGCCCCGCTCGGCCACCCATCGCGGCAGCGTGAAGTGGTGCAGCGTCACCATCGGCTCGATGCCTGCACCGCGCAGCTTCATGGACCACTCGCGGTAGCGCGCGACCACGTCCTCCCGCCACTCGCCCTCGCTGGGGCTGACGCGGCTCCACTCGACGGAGAAGCGGTACGCGTTGGCGCCCAAATGCTTCATCAACGCCAGATCCTCGTCGAAGCGGTTCCACGAGTCGGTGGCCAGGTCCGACCGCGAGCCGTCCTCGATGTGCGGACGGCCGTCGGGGTACTTGCCGGCTTCCCAGTCGGACCAGTCGTTGACGTTGCCGCCTTCGATTTGATGCGCCGACGTCGCGGTGCCCCAGAGGAAGCCGGCCGGAAGCCCCTTGCCGAGATCCGCCGAGTCGTCGGGCGAGAACGGCGGCCGCGCCTGGCATGCGCAGAGGGCGATGACGACGAGCAGGCGCTTCACGGCCGTCCTCCCGCGTACACCGCCGAGACGGACACCATGGCCACCTCGGCGTTGGCGAGCCGGAACGCGAAGGCGGCGGCGGCGAAGCTCCAGCGCGGCGTGAGGCGGATTCGCGCTTCGCCCAGAACGCCCATCGGCAGCACCCACCCGAGCGAGAAGTCGCCGACGTCGGCCGTCAAATGCAAAGGCATCAGCCCGTGGTGCTCGAACAGCCCGAGCTTCAGCCCCAGCTCCTCGTTCGCCACGCGAGCGCGCAGCGTCGGAAGGAGCTGCACCTTGGGGCGAGCGGCAGATGCGTGCTGCACCAGGGCTCCGAGGGTGAGGCGGTACGAGAGGCCTCTTGGCGTCCTGCCATGAAAGCCGAGCCGCGCAGTCGCAGTGAAGCCTCCCGAGGCTCCGCCCGGCGTGAGCGGAGCTCCGTACGCCCCACCCACCTCGGCCGCGAAAGGCCACAGCGAGAACGAGCCCTCCGCGAAGAGGCGGCCGACAGAGTCTCCCCAACGCCCGCCCGCGTGCGCGTACGAGCTGCCAGAGACGGCGACGCCGGCGCGCACCTCGTACGGCGACAGCGGCGACTGCGCCAGCAGCAGGGCCAAGAGCGCCGTCATGTCAGGGCTTGGCCACGCGCTGAATGCGGCCGATGCGATCGGTCCAGTAGACGTAGCGGTCGTCCACGGTGAGGTCGGTCGCTCGGTCGAGCCCGTCGACGACCTTCTCCGCCTGGCCGCCGCCCTTGGGCACGCGGAAGATGGCGTCGGGCGTGTTCCAGTACACGTGTTGCCCGTCGACGGCGAAGTCGGCCGGCACGTCCTGCCCGGCGACGATCGTCTCGGGCTTGCCGCCGTTCTTGCTCATGCGTTTGAGCTGGGCCTTCTTCTCCGAGCCGAAGCTCCAGTAGAGCCAGGCGTCGTCGATGAAGAAGGTGTGGAGCGTCACGTCCTCCGACACCAGCGGCGTGGGCTTGCCGCCCTTCTTGACGACGCGGGCCAGCTTCCCGGCCATCGGCGAGTACCAGTAGGCGTGCTGCCCGTCGACGAAAAGGCCGTTGGGAACCGACAGGTTCTGGGCCACCGTCTCGACCCGGCCGCCCGATTTGGCCACCCGGAAGACGCCCTCGGCCCCGGCCCAGTAGACGTGGCTCTCGTCGACGGCGATGGCCGACAGGCCCTCCTGCTCGGTGGCCAGCGTCGTCGCCGCGCCGCCGGACTTCGGTACTTTGTGTACCGACAGATTCTCGGGCACGAGGAAGTAGACGCTGTCGGCATCGAACGCCAGGGCGAAGATGCCGCGCCCCGAGGCGAGCTCCACCACGTCACCTCCGTCCTTCGGCATCTTGAACAGGCCACTCTTGCCCTCGGCGCGGCGGCCTTCGTTCAGCCAGTACAGATGCGTGCCGTCTGTCTGGAGGTCGCGCGGGACGTTCTGGCCATGAGCGAGGAGCGTCGCGGACGCGGGCTGCGGCTGCAACAGGTGCCCTGCATCGCGCGCGGCGGCTGCGGCCCTGGCCGCCTCGCGGTACTTGTCCTTGCAGCCGAGCAGCACCAGAGCAATGGCGGCGAGTCGTCGCATCAGGGCAACTCAAGCACCGTTCGATGGACCTGACGAGCCTTCGGCTACCGCTGCTCGATGGTGGCCGGCACGGGTGTGAAGAGGCACGCGCGGATTCGCGTCTGTTGCCCCGTAGAGAACTGCAGCATCACCGGCTCGCAGGTGGTGCCGTTCGGGCACGACGTGTCGTTGCAGCACAAATCGACGCAGATGCCCGACGAGCGCTCGCAGATGCCGCTCCGGCACTCGGCGCTGCTCGCACAGACCTGGCCCGACACCTTGGTGGCCGCGCTGGCCAGGCAGGCGGGCTGGACGGAGACTTGCGTGCCGCCCGTGACAGACTGCCGCGGGCCTTCGATGGAGCAGCTGTGGCCCATGCCGCAGTCCGCGTGCGCGCAGCAGGGCTCGATGCAGCGGCCGCCCGAGCCCGGGTTGAAGCACCAGTTGGCCCGGCATTCGGAATGTTGCGTGCAGCTCTGGCCGGTGCCCCTGGTGCCGAGCAGCGAGTCGAGGCGGCAGGTGCTCGAGAACCAGCGGTAGGTGACCGGCGGCTGGGTGAAGGTCTGCAGCGCGATGGCGCAGGTGGTGTTGCCCGAGCAGCCCGACTCGTGGGTGCAGCCGTCCGAGCAGTACGACGAGCTGCCCTCGGTGCGGCACCAGCCGGTGCGGCAGTCGGCGTTGGCGGTGCAGCTCTGGCCCGTCGTCCTCGAGCCGGTGGGCGTCCGGCCGCACAGGTGCAAGTCGTCGGAGACGAGCGCGGTGCGGTTGCAGCCCTCGCCCACGGTGCAGCTGTCGTTCAGCCCCGCGCCGACCGTCTGGTTGCAGAACGAGTGGCAGGTCAGCGCGCCCGACTGGAGATCCGACATGCACACGAGGTCGGGCTTGCAGCGGTCGGTGCCGGCCGGCCACTCGAGCCAGTTGTTCCCCTGCCGGTACCCGCACGGATCCGACACGCCGCAGTTGTCGACGGTGGCGGTGTTGCAGTCGTTGTCCTTGCCGTCGCACTGCTCGGTGCGGCCGGGTGCGCGCAGGGGGTCGTTGTCGTCGCAGTCGCCCTGGCAGGTGGTGACGCCGTCGTTGTCCTGGTCCCGCGGCGTGCAGCCGCACGTCTCGTCGACGTAGCCGTTGCAGTTGTCGTCGACTCCGTTGCCCGGGCCGCAGCCCGCGTCGGCGGCCGAGGCGCACGCGCCGCAGTCGTAAGGCTTGAGCGGATGCACGAAGGCGTTGCCGTCGTTGCAGTCGGCGCGGCGCATGTCCACCCCGACGGCGCAGGCGCCCCAGGTGGACGCGCACGCGCTGCTCCGGCAGCCCGGGTGCGTGCCGCAGGTGGTGAAGCAGTCGCCGTCGGAGTCGAAGCCCTCGTCGACCTGTCCGTCGCAGTCGTCGTCCTTGCCGTTGCAGGCCTCGGCTGCGTTGGGGCGAATGGTGCCGTCGCCGTCGTTGCAGTCGACGCACTGGTTGTAGCCGTCGAGGTCGTTGTCGATGGACGGGTTGCAGCCGCACACCGGCGGGTCATCGACGACGCCGTTGCAGTTGTCGTCGCGCATGTTGCAGGCCTCGGCGGTGGCGAACACGGTCTGGGCACAGCTCAGGCTGCCCGAGCAGGTCCACACGCCGGTGCCGCACGGCCCGGGAAGCCCCGTGGAGCAGCCGGCGTCCTGCTGGGGGAACGACTCGTCGGTGTCGCCGTCGCAGTCGTTGTCCTTGCCGTCGCAGACCTCGGCGCCCGCATCGGCCGGGACGCACGTCTGAAGGCCGCCGTCGACGCAGGTGACGACGCTGACCCGGCACTCGCCCAGGCCGCAGCTCGTCACCCCCATGTCGTCGACCTGGCCGTTGCAGTCGTCGTCCACGCCGTTGCACGTCTCGGATACGGGCGCGAGCGGCGTGCACGTCTGCACGACGCCGCCCACGCAGTTGTCCACCGTGCGCCGGCAGCCGCCCACGCCGCAGCTCGTCTGGCCCATGTCGTCGGCGGTGCCGTTGCAGTCGTTGTCCCGGTTGTCGCAGCTCTCGGCGACGGGCCGCACCTCGCCGAGGCAGGGCCCCCAGACGCCGCCGTCGCAGCTCTGCATGCCGTCGCGGCACTCGCCGACGTTCCGCGTCGACGGCGGCCCGGTGTAGCAGGGCTGCATCTGGCCGACGATGCAGCTGCAACCCTCGTCGGTCTGGCCGTCGCAGTCGTCGTCGACGCCGTCGCACCGCTCCACCGCCGACGGAGTGCCCGGAACGCACGGCTGCACCATGCCGCCCACGCAGTTGTCCACGGTGCGCTGGCAGACGCCCATGCCGCAGGTGGTGCGGCCCAGCCCGTCGTCGGGCGTGCCGTCGCAGTCGTCGTCCTGGCCGTTGCAGACCTCCGGTGCCGGCTGCCCGGGCGTGCAGATTCCGGGCTGGCCGCCCTGGCACGCCGGCGCCGAGCGGGCGCACGAGCCGACGCCGCAGGAGAGGGGCGGCAGGTCGTCGGGCGTGCCGTTGCAGTCATTGTCCTGGCCGTCGCATGTCTCGGCCGAGGGCGCTCCCGGCGTGCAGATTCCGGGCTGGCCGCCCTGGCACGCCTCCACGGTGCGGCGGCACGCGCCCACGCCGCAGCTCAGCGTGCCCAGCCCATCGTCGGGCGCGCCGTCGCAGTCGTCGTCCTTGCCGTTGCAGGTCTCCCCCACGGGGTCGACCGCGCCCCTGCACGGGCCGAACTGCCAGACTCCGCCGACCAGCTCGCACGTGGACAGCCCGAGCCGGCATTCGCCCAGCTTGCTCGAGCCACACGACTGCGTCTGGCCCTCGAAACACACGCCGGTCTGGCCCGCGTCCTCCTCTCCCGCGTCGATGCGCTGGGGCGTGACGCAGGTGCGCGTCGAGGGCACGCAGACCTGACCGGCCGGGCAGTCTTCGTCGCCGTCGCAGAGCGAAACCGAGGCGTCGGGCGCCTGGCACGCGCCGTCGACGCAGACCCGGCCGCTCTCGCAGTCGCCATCGGCGGAACACTCGGCCCGAAGCCCGGCGTCGTCGTCGACGTGCACGCGGGAAGGCGCGCAGGTGCAGCCGGACGACAGCGCCAGGACGAGGGTAATGGCGCGGCGCATGGAGACTCCCGATCGGGGCTCCATCATTGTCGTCGGACGGCCGCGCTCCGCGCCAATCGCCCGCCCGCGGGCATGTGCGGTCGTGTGGGCTGTTCCTCGCCCTCGGCCTTCCCCGGCGTCTCGCCGGGCGGCGGCGGCAGGTTCGAATCTGTCCGGATCTCCTCCCCGCCCTCGGCGCTGCCCGGCTCGGCGACGCGCTCGGCTCGCGGGTTTTCGTGTTGCGGCTCGACCTTTCTGCCCGGAAAGAGGCTGCGCACGGCCTGGTGCGCGGTACAGCTTCAGCGCCGCGGGGGGAAGAACGTCACGTTCGCCCGTCGGAGCAGGCGCACCACGAGCAGCATCGGCAGCCCCTGCACGCTGGTGCGGTCTCCCTCGAGCGACTCGAAGAGCGCCTGGCCGGCCGCTTCGATGCGGTAACCGCCCGCGCAGCCGCGCCACTCCTCGAGGTCCAGATAGCGCTCGAGCTCGTCGTCGGAGACGTCGTAGAAGCGGATGCGGCAGACGTCCACGTGCAGCTCGAAGCGGCTCGGTCCGACGAGACACACGCCGGTGGCCAGCTCGTGCATGCGCCCGCAAAGCTTGCGCAGCTGAGCGTGGGCCTCGTCGCGCGAAGACGGCTTGCCCAGCGGCCGGCCGTCGACGATGGCGAGCTGATCCGCTCCGAGCACCAGCGCGTCCGGTTTTTGTGCGGCCACGGCCCGGGCCTTGCGCTCGGCCAGCAGCGCCACCGCCTGTTTGGGCGGAGTGCCCTCGGGCACCGTCTCGTCGACGCCGGGAGAAACGGCCGTGTACGGAAGCCTCAGCGCGTCCATCAAGGCGCGGCGGGCGGGGGACGTGGACGCGAGGATGAGCTCCATGGGCGGCGCATTCTCGGCGGCGTCGGGCGTGCCGTCACCCGTCCATTCGTAGGAATTCGCCGCGGCGGGGCGAAAGACGTGCCCGGAGTGAAGAAGACGACGGCCGTCATGGGCGGCACTCAGCCGTCCTCGGCGGCATCGAGCAGCTTGTAGAGCGTCTTGCGGTCGACCTCGAGCAGCCGCGCCGCCTCCGACTTGTTCCCGCCGACGTGCTGCAACACGTGCGCGGCGTACCGGCGCGACAGCTCGGCCAGCGTGGGCAGATCTCCCGCCAGCCCGGAGAGCTTCTTGGGCGCCTCGCCGATGGGCTCGGGGAAGTCCTGCGGTCCGATGACGCCGGTGACGTTCAACGCCAGCGCTCGGGCCACCACGTTCTCGAGTTGCCGAACGTTGCCGGGCCAGTCGTAGTCGAGCAGCCGCTGCATCGCCTCCTTCGTCACCACCGGCCGCACGCCGCCCCGGGCATGGCGCTCGGCGAAGTGCTCGACGAGGAGCGGGATGTCCTCCTTGCGCTCGCGGAGCGGCGGCAGCCTCAGGTGCACCACGTCGAGGCGGTAGAGCAGGTCCTCGCGGAAGCGGCCCTCGGCCACCAGCTCCTTCAGGTCCTTGTTCGTCGCCGCCACCACCCGCACGTCGACCTTCACCGCGAACGACTCGCCCACCCGGCGGATCTCGTTCTCCTGCAGCGCGCGGAGCAGCTGCGACTGAATCTTCGGGCCGACGTCGCCGATCTCGTCGAGGAAGAGCGTGCCGCCCGAGGCCTCTTCGAAGAGCCCGCGCCGGGCGAAGGCCGCTCCGGTGAAGGCGCCCTTGGCGTGGCCGAACAGCTCGCTCTCCATGAGCGACTCGCTGATGGCGCCGCAGTCGACGGGAATGAACGGGCCCGACGCGCGGAGGCTGCGTTGGTGAAGCGCGCGCGCCACCTGCTCTTTGCCGGTGCCGGTCTCGCCGGTGATGAGCACCGGCACGTTGGTCGACGCCGCGCGCGCCACCTGCTTGTACACCTCGAGAATGGCCGCGCTCCGCCCCACCAGCGTGTGCTGCTTCACCTGCTGCCTGAGCGAGCGGTTCTCCTCGACCAGCCGCTTCTGCTCGAGCGCGCGGCGCACCACGCGGACGATCTGGTCCACGTCGAACGGCTTCGACAGGTAGTCGAAGGCCCCCTGCTGGATGGTGTCGAGCGCGCCCTCGATGTTGCCGTAGGCGGTCACCACCACGACCGGCGTCTCGGGCAGATGCTCCTTCGCGGCGTGCAGCACCGAAAGGCCGTCCGACGGATCCGGCATGGCCATGTCGGTGAGCACCAGGTCGAAGGTCTCGCGGGCGAGCAGAGCGGTGGCCTCCTCGCGGCCTGCGGCCTCGGTGACCCGCCCGATGGGCGAGAGCAGCCGCCTGAGCAGGTCGCGGGCGTGCGGATCGTCGTCGACGACGAGCAGGTGGGCGGGCTTCATCGAACGATGGCGGGCAAGGGCGGCGCCGGCTGCAGCCCTCCCTTCGACTCGGCCTCGGGCCCGGAGGCGAGCGGGAAGCGCACGGTGACCTGGGTGCCGGCGTTCGGCGCGCTCTTCACCTGAATGGTGCCGCCGTGGGCCTCGATGAGCCTCCGCGTGGTGGCCATGCCCAGGCCGTGGCCCGGCAGCCCTCTGGCCTCGGGCGCGCGGAAGAACGGCTGAAAGAGCTGCTTCTGCGACTCGTCGGTCATGCCGATGCCGTTGTCGGTGACCTCGAGCACCGCCTGCGCCCGCTCGCGGTAGACGCGCACCACCACCTTCGCGTCGGGCCGGCCGGCGGTGTACTTCACCGCGTTCGAGAGCAGGTTCTGGGCGATGGACTGCAGAAGCTGCGCCGGGCAGCTCACCCGCACCTTCTCGGCCAGGTGCCGCTCGAGCACCACGTTCTGCGCCGCCGCCGTCTGGCTCACCTCGAGGAGAATGGTGGAGACTGCGGTGTCGAGCTCGGCCACGGTGGGCTCCGAGGGCTTGCCGGCGCGGCAGAAACGGAGCAACGCCTCGACCAGGTCGGCCATGCGGGCCGCGCTGTCCTCCGAGCGCTGGAGCAGGTCGCGCAGCTGCGGATCATTCGTCGCCGAGCGCCGCGCCAGCGTCAGGTAGCCCTTGAGCGGCGAGAGCGGGCTCACCAGGTCGTGCGCCACCCGGCTGGCGAACGCGTCGAGCTCCTGGTTGCGCCGGTCGAGCTCGACCATCTGGTCCGAGATGAGCTTCTCCTGCTTGCGCAACACGCTCGTCACCTGCCAGCCGACGAGCAGCGCCAGCACCACCGCCAGCACCGCCACCAAGGCGCCCACCACCGTGGTGCGGAGCCTCAGCGCCTCGAGCTCGCGGAGCAGCACCTGGGTTTCCTCCTGGTTCTTCCGCGTCAGCTCCATGGCGGTCTCTTCCAGGTCCCAGGCGATGGGTTTGATCTCCTCCTCGAGGTGCTTGCGCGCGCGCTCGGCCTCCTTGCGGTTGGAGTACTTCTGGGCGGTGCGCACCTGCTTCACCAGCGCCTTGGAGATTTCGTTGAAGCGGTGCCACACCTGGGCTTCGCCGCGCGGCAGGTCCTTCGTGTACTGCTCGGAGGCGGCCTTCACCTCCTCGAGGATGGCCTCCATCTCCTCCTCGGCTTCCTTGCGCTCCTGGTCGGTGGAGGCCTTGATGTGCGTCTCGACGGCCTCCTCGAGCAAGAGCGCGTCCACGCGGATGGTGGCGATCAGCGAGGCGCGCTCGAGGCCCGTGCTCACCAGCTGGTCGACGCGCTCGTTGGCCCTGAGCTCGCTGACCAGCGTGAAGGTGGCCACTCCCGCCAGCAGCGCGACCACGAACAGAAAGCCCGCGCGGTAACCGCGAATGCCGATGCCGGTCTTCACGGCTGCCTTCCTGTAGCACAGAATTGGCCGAGGGCCGTCCGGCCGGCGGGTTTTTGGGTTGGTGTTGCGGAGAAAGTCCGCAACGAGGCGAAACGGGTGGGGAGCGCCTCCCCAGCACCCGGTGCCGCGCCGCGCCTCGTGCGCGGGTCGGAGGGTGGCATGCGCCGTGCCTGTGGGCGGCCGACCGGCGCATGTGGCGCCGCTCGAATCCAAGGAGAGTCGGATGAAGCGCATTCTGATGGCTGTGGTTCTGGCGACGTCGGCGGCGGCGTTCGCGGGTGAGGAAGCTGCCAAGCCGGCCGAGGGTGCGGCCGAGGCCAAGCCCGCGGCCAAGAAGCCGTCGAAGAAGAAGGCCGCGGCCAAGGCCGAGGCCGCTGCTCCGGCCGAGGGCGAGGCCAAGGCGGCCGAGGCGAAGCCCGCCGAGGGCGCCAAGCCGGCGGAGGCCAAGCCGGCCGAGGGTGCGAAGTAGTTTTCTTCGCGGTGCGTCGCGGGGAGGGGTTTTTTGGCCCCTCTCCGTGATGAAACCGTGAGGATCAAATGAATCGCCGGTGACACGCTCGAGCTGCGCGTGGGCGACCCTATGCGGGTCAACTCGAACAGGAGCGTGCGATGAGACACGGGCGATTCATTCTCGCGGCGGCTGCGGTGGCGCTCGCAGGCGGCTGCGGCCTCGCCAAGCGCTCGCCGGCCGATGCGCTGGCCGGTGCGGAAGAAGGGCGAAGCGAGCGGCGCCATCCCGCGAAAGAGGTCGAGCTGTCGAACGAAACCATCGAGGGAGAGCTGACCCGGCCCGACGGAGACGGCCGTCCGGTGCGCGAGCGCCAGGATGACACGCTCGACGAAGAGCTGACCGGGCCCTCCAGCAAACCCGCCCAGGCCGAACGGCCGACGCCTCCGAAGAAGCCGCGGCCCGAGCCGCTGGGGGGCGGCGGGCGCGCCGTCATCGAGGATTCGAGCCGGCTCGAGAAGGTGCCGCAGCCGCCGAAGGAGGCGCTGACGGCGCAGATGTACTTCAAGCACTTCGGCGTCAACCCCACCATCGAGACCGACGCCGAGCCCGTCTCCACCTTCGCCGTCGACGTCGACACCGCGTCGTACTCCATGGCCCGGGCGTATCTGTGGCGCGGCATGCTGCCTCCGGAGGAGGCGGTGCGCGTCGAGGAGTTCGTCAACGCCTTCGACTACGGCTACCGGCCGCCCGAGAAGGAGGCCTTCGCGGTTCAGGTCGAGGCGTTTCCCTCGCCGAACCGGAAGGGCTACCACGTGCTGCACGTGGGGCTGAAGGGCCGCGAGGTGAAGAAGGCCGAACGCAAGGCCTCGAACCTCGTCTTCACCATCGACGTCTCCGGCTCGATGGGCATGGAGAACCGGCTCGGCCTGGTCAAGCGCGCGCTGGAGCTCTTGGTGGATCAGCTCGACGAGCGCGACACGGTGGCCATCGTCGTCTACGGCGACTCGGCGCGGCTTCTGCTCCCGCCGACGAACGCGATGCGGCGCGAGCAGATCCTCGAGGCCATTCACCGGCTGCGGCCCGAGGGCTCGACGAACGTGCAGGCCGGGCTCGAGCTCGCCTACCAGGTCGCGGCGAAACATTTGCGGCCGGGCGGCATCAACCGCGTGGTGCTCTGCTCGGACGGAGTGGCCAACAACGGCATCACGCACGCCGACGGCATCTTCGCGCGGGTGAAGGGCCTGGCCGAGCGCGGCATCACCCTGTCGGCCGTGGGCTTCGGCATGGGCAACTACAACGACGTGCTCATGGAACGGCTGGCCGACACGGGGAACGGCAACTACGCGTACGTCGATCGGCTGGACGAGGCGAGGCGCATCTTCGTCGAGCAGCTCACCGGGACGCTGCAGGTCATCGCCAAGGACGTGAAGGTGCAGCTCGAGTTCGACCCGGCCGCGGTGGTGCGCTACCGGCTGCTCGGCTTCGAGAACCGCATGCTGCGCAAGCAGGATTTCGCCGACGACCAGGTCGACGCGGGGGAGATCGGCGCCGGGCACTCGGTGACCGCCATCTACGAGGTGAAGCTGCGCGCCGAGCGTCCGCCGCACTTCGCGACGTTGAGGGTGCGCTTCAAGGAGCCCGACGGCCGCACCAGCTCGCTCGTCGAGAAGCGGCTGCCGTCGGAGATCGTCCGCGACTCGTACGCCAAGACGGCCGGCCCGACCCGGGTGTCGATGGTGGCGGCGGCGTTCGCGGAGAAGCTCCGCGGCAGCTACTGGGCGCGCAACCTCTCGTACGACGAGCTGCTGAGGTTGTGGGATCAGATCCCCGAGCCGCTGCGGCAGCGGAAGGACGTGGGCGAGCTGCGCGAGCTCATCCAGAAGGCGCGGGCGCTGGACCGGCGCATCGACCGCTGGGAGAAGGACGTGCCGGTGGCGATGATGGACTTCGACCGCGTGCCGGTGCTGCAGTAGGGCGGCATGCTGCGGCGGCTCTTGCCGACGCTCGTCCTTCTGGGGGCGGGGCTGTTGGCCCTGCTGGTGGGGCTCTGGGCGCTGCACCGCTTCGTGCGCGCCGAGCGGGACGAGGCGTCGGCGGAGCTGTCGGCGAGGCGTCGGGCGCTCGAGCAGTACGCGCTCGAGGCATGGCGATCGCTCCTGGCGGCGAGGCTTCGGGCGGCGTCGGCGGACATCGAGCGGGCCGCGGTGGATCCGCTCGCCGACCCGAGTGGGCTGTACCTGTCCGTGGCGGGTGAGCAGGTCGTGCCGGTGCCGTCGCCGTCGCGCGCAGAGCAGGCTTCCGGCGCAGCAGATTCTGCGGGCCGAGGCACGACTGCGGGAGGGCGCGCGAAGAACGCGACGTCGGCGCATGCAGAGCAGCCTTCCGGTGCGGCGGATCCGGCGCCCAGCGCCGAGACGTCCGGCTCGGCGAAGGGTCGCGGCGCGATTGCCGGCGGGCGCTCGGAACACGAGGCGCCCCCTCGCGACGAGAGCCCCGTCGGTGAGATGCAGCCGGCGACGGGCGATGCCGACGATCCGTGGACAGTCCGGCAGCGGCTGCTCGCCGACTTGAAGCGCTCGCTGGCGGCGAAGCATCGCGCGGGCATCGAGGCGGCGGTTCGGGGCATCCTCGCGGTGCGCGCGGCGTATGTCGTCGCTCCGGAACGCGAGGTGCCCTTCACCCTGGAGGCGCTGGAGGCGCTCTCGGAACACGCCCGGCCGGATCCATCGCTCATGCGCGCGCTGATTCGCGACGGGTTGACGGGGACGCACAGCGCGCGGCTCGAGGGTCTGCAACGGGAGCTCCTTCGCGCCCGAGCCCGATTCGACGACCCGCGCCGGGCCGAGCTGTGCCGGAGAGTGGCCGAGCTGTCGTCGCTGTATGCCCTGCGGCACGACGACTTCGAAGCCCGCTGCGCCGAGCCGCTGGCCGAGCCGCTCGGAGTACCCGCGGTCGCGGGACCGACGTACTGGCGCGGTTGGTACTTCGAGCCGGACGGCGATCGGATCCGCGGCGTGTCCGTGCCGCTCGACGAGGCGCTTCTGGCCGTGTCGGCCGAGATGCGCGAACGGGGACTGCTCGGCTCGTCCGATGCGCTGGCCCTGCGAGGCGATGCGCAAGATGCGGTGGCGCTGTCGACTGCGTCCCTCTCCGTCGAGTCGGCCCAGTGGGCCGAAGCCGAGCGCCGCATGACGTCGCGCTACCGGCTCAAGTCCGGCCTGCTGTTCCTCTGCGCAGCCTTCGCCATCGCTCTCGGCGTGGTGGCGGTCATGGCGCAGCACCGCAAGCACCGCTTCCTCGAGATGAAGAGCGACTTCGTCTCCACCGTCTCGCACGAGCTGAAGACGCCGCTCGCGTCGGTGCGGGCGATGGCCGAGACGCTCGAGAAGCGGCTGTCCGGCGTGCCCGCGGCCAAGGACTACCCCGCCCGCATCGTGCGCGAGATCGACGCGCTGTCCTTCCTCGTGGAGAACATTCTCTCCTTCAACCGCCTCGACAAGGGCCGGTGGGTGGCCCACCCAGAGCCGCTGCGCCTGGACGAGCTGGTCGCCTCCGTCTCGGACGACGTCAGGGCCACTTCATCGGCCAGGCTCGAGGTGCAGACCGAGGGCGTCGAGAGCGTGACGCTTTACGCCGACCCCGACCTGCTGCGGCTGCTCTTCCAGAACCTGCTTCGCAACGCCTGCCGCTACAACGCGCGCGAGTCGGCGCTGGTCCGCATCGAGGCCGAGCCCAACGGCGCGGGCGTCTGGGTGCGCGTGAAGGACAACGGCGTGGGCATTCCGCCCGACGAGCGAGAGAACGTCTTCAAGGAGTTCTACCGGCTGCCCTCGGCCGCGCGCTCCAGCGGGAGCGGCCTCGGCCTCGCCATCTGCCGGCGGGTGATGGCGCTCCACCAGGGCAGCATCCACATCGCCGATTCCTCGCCCGAGGGCACCACCTTCCAGCTCTACTTCCCCGGACCTGCGTGAAAGCGCCCATCCTCATCGTCGAGGACGACGAGAACCTCCGCCTGACGCTCGAGGACAACCTCGAAGAGGAGGGCTACGACGTCACCTCCGCCGCCACCGTGGCCGCCGCCTGGCAGGCCCTGTCCGAGCGCACGTTCGACGTGGTGGTGCTCGACATCATGCTCCCCGACGGCGACGGCTACGCGCTGTGTCGCCGGTTGCGCGAAGCGGCCCTCCCCTGCCGCGTGTTGATGCTGACCGCCCGCTCGCTGGAGGACGACCTGGTGCGCGGCTTCGACGCCGGCGCCGACGACTACCTCGCCAAGCCCTACCGACTGAGGGAGCTGTTGGCCCGGGTGCGCGCGCTGGCCCGGCGCTCGCCCGGAGTCGAGCGCGACGTCATCCGCTTCGGCGGGTTCGTGCTGGACCGCTCGGCGCGCACGCTGGTCGACGAGCACGGCCGCCCCATCGAGCTCACCCGCACCGAGTTCGACCTCTTGGCGTGCCTGCTGCGCCACCGCGACCGCGCGCTCAGCCGCGACGAAATACTCGACGAGGTCTGGGGCCGCGACGTGGTGGTCGACTCGCACACGGTCGACAACTTCGTCTCCAGCCTGAAGAAGAAGCTCCGCTGGACGCCGGCCTCGCGCTTCCAGATCCGCACCGTGCGCGGCGTCGGCTACCGCATGAGCTACAACGTGTGAGTCATTGTGCTTCGATGTGAGCTCCGCGGCGCCGAAACAGCCTGGCGACAGCGTTCGACGATTCACTAGGCTTCAACGACACCCCGCCCAAGAGGAGCGCACATGAAAATCGGAGGATTCTTCGACGCCGCCCGACGCGCGATGGAGCAGGCCCGTGAGCGCGCCGCGGAGCAGGCCCGCTGGGCCGCCGAGGCCGCGAGGCGCGCAGCCGCCAGCCTTTCCGGCGGAGTGAAGGCTCCGGTCGACACGTTCGCCGCTGGAGCGAAGGCGGTCATCAACGGCGCCACGCCTGCAGGGCTGGCGGTGTCGGGCCTCAAGGCCGCGGCCTCGAAGCTCAAGGACGCGGCGTCAGAGGTCGGCTCCATCTCGCAGAGCGCGGGCGAGCGGCTCGCGGGCCTCTCGGGTCAGGTCGACGCCCTCGTTCCGGACGCAGCGCGCGGCTACTTCGGCACGGTGTCGCTGGGCCTGACCAGCATCTACGAGGAGGCCAAGCAAACCGTCTTCGACGTCGCCGAACGCGCCAAGCGCCTCGGGGAGAAGGCGATCGAGATTCAGCAGCGCCCGTTGAGCGTCGGGCGAGAGGCCATCGACTTCATCGGCCGCGCGCTCGACCAGGTGAACCAGGCGAAGGAGGCGCGCATCGACGAGGTCCGCCAGAACACGGTGGATCCGATCATCTCCGGCCTGGGCAAGGGCGACTCGGCCAAGCTGTCGGGCCAGATCGGCGGCGAGACGCAGCTCATCAAGGGCATTCCCCTCCGGCTCGAGGTGAACGGCACCATCGAGGTGAAGTGCGAGGAGAAGCACGAGATGGGGCCGCCCGAGAAGAAGGGCCGGTACGTCGTCTCGGTCGACGCGAACCTGCTCGGCGGCCTGTACGCTCCCACCGCCACCCCGGGGTCGCCGGCGAACGTCGAAGGCAACGTCATGGTCGGCAAGGGTGGCAAGGTCGAGCTGGTGTTCGACAACCCCACCGACGCCTCCAAGGCGGTGGAGACGATCGCCCGCCTGTCGTCGGGGAACCCGGTGCTGGCCCCGCCGCCGGCCGACGTCGCGGCGCTCGGCAAGGCCATCAACGCCGTCGAGATGCAGGACATCGGCGCGGCAACGCTGAAGGGGAAGGTCGAGCTGCCCAACCTCGGAGAGCTCACCGGCGAAGCCAACGCCAGGGTGGATCAGGCCATGCGCATCGAACACGGGCCGCCTCCGGCGCTCGTCATCAAGCAGTCCGCGACGCTCACGGGCCAGGGAGAGCTCGCCGTCAACGTGACCAACCCGGTGACCAAGGGCACCGCGGGGGTGAATACTCACACCGCCTGAAGGCGGTGGCTTCGGCCGGGCTTCGCCCGGCCTTGTACGACTGGAAGTCG
>FWPU01002191.1_pt1 | contig 55335 bp, 47 predicted proteins | sample 2228361 | NCBI WGS metagenome assembly FWPU01 (sample SAMEA103939777, study PRJEB20133) | metagenome | reverse complement strand
TATAATATATATAAAATAATCAATTTTATTATGGAGGTAAGAAAAATGAAAACAGGCATGTTCAGAGGTGCAACATGTTGGGGATGTGAAGAGTCTTGTGCACATTATCTTGAAAACATTAAGGGAAAAACTAATATTGTTTTCTGGCCACAGATTAAGGAATTTCAGATGGAGCAAATTAAAGAAGAAAAATTAGATTTTTTAATGGTAAGTGGGGCTGTAGTAAACAATGGGCAAGAAGAAATTTTAAAATATTTGAGGCAAAAAACTGATTTGGTAATTGCTTATGGAACATGTGCACATCTTGGAGGGATACTTGGTTTTTTAAATTTAAAAGGAGAAAGTATAAAAGCAGTAGATCAGGTAATAGATGTTGATTATTACATTCCTGGGTGCCCTCCTACTTATGAAGTATTTCAGGAAGCAATAAATACAATTATTTCAAATAACTTAATCGAGGGTAAAAGAGTTTTTGGTTTAAATAAAGCTCTTTGCGAAGAGTGCCCTCTAAATAAGACAAAACCTGATAAAGGAATTAAAATAAAAAATATAAAGGATATATGGAACTCTGATGAGATTGAGGAAGAAAAATGTTTTTTACTACAAGGAATTATGTGTCTGGGTCCTGTAACAAGGGGTGGTTGCGGTTCTACATGTATCAAAGGAAATTTCGAATCAAAGTCTTTTCCAAAAACAGTAATTTCAAGGGTATTAAATAGAGGAAACAAATTAAATATACCCTGTACAGGTTGTTTTGGTCCCCTTGAGGGAGTGAAAGATTTCGGTGCCTCTGCTCTTTCTTTTGTTGTCTCGGTTATAGACTCAAATGACGAAGAAGAAATTAAAAAGATTATAGATAAGGGAATACCAAATCCCCTTACTCAATTTTACCTCTATTCTCTGAGCAAATCTATCTTATTTGGGGAAAAAGACTAAATTCCGAGAACCTCCCTGTATCCTTCTAAATCTAAAAATCCGTGTCCTGAGATATTAAAGGCAATTACTTTTTTCTCTCCTGATTCTTTGCATTTTAAAGCCTCATCAATTGCACAGGCAATGCTATAGGCGGATTCAGGAGCAGGAATAAACCCTTCGGTCTGGACAAAATTTTTTGCCTTTTCAAATACTTCCTTCTCATCCTTTGGATAAACTTTCACATCTAAAAATCCCTTATGTCTTAAAAGACTTAAAATTGGTGCTGCGCCATGGTATCGGAGTCCATCTCCTTTTATAGGCTCCATATCCTTTTTATGACCCAGTGTGTACATTTTAAGCATTGGTGTCATTTCAGCATGGTCTGCAAAATCATATCTGTATTCACCCTGAAGATTAGGAGCAACTTCACTTTGAGCAGCTATAAATTTAATCTTTTTCCCCTCTTTTAAAAAATCATGATAAAAGGGAATTGCAAAACCACCAAAGTTTGAACCACCACCAAGACAGGAAATCACAATATCAGGATAATCATCAAAATACTCAAACTGTTTTTTTGTTTCAAGCCCTATTATTGTCTGATGAAGCAGAACATGATTTAAAACAGAACCCAGAACATAAACAGCATCAGAATTCTTATAGGCATCTTCAAGACCCTCTGATATTGCAATTGCAAGGGAGCCAGGGTGTTCGGGATTCTCGTCATAGAGTTTTTTACCGTATTCTGTATTTGGAGAAGGTGAGGCAAAAACTTCTGAACCAAGCATTTTCATAAATGTTCTTCTTCCTTTTTTCCAGTTATAAACCGCTCTAACCCAGTAAACAGTGCAATCAAGACCCATAAGTCTTGCAGCATAGGAAAGAGCAGAACCCCACTGACCCGCACCAGTTTCTGTGACAACCCTTCTGTATCCCTCTTTTTTTGCATAATAGCACTGAGCAATCGCGGTATTTACCTTATGGGAGCCTGTTGGACTGTAAAACTCTGACTTATAATAAAGCCTTGCAGGTGTATCAAGATGCTTTTCAAGGGCATAAGCCCTGAAAAGGGGTCTTGGTCTTCCTGCCTGCATGTAGTAAAACATCAGATCCTGTGGAATCTCAATCCATCTATCCTGTGAAAATTCCTGTTTAAGGCATTCTCTAACCATCATCTTCGGTAGATTTTGAATCCTTGATTCACCTTCTTCCGGGTCTTTTGGCTGGGGAAAAGGCTCGGGTAAATCAGGCAGTATATTGTACCACTTATCAGGCATCTCTTCAGGCTTTAAGTTCACATATTTTAATTTTTTCATTTAAAACCCCCTTTCTTCTTTAATTGAGAAGATTATTATAATAGAAAGAACTATTTTATTGAAATCATCTTATAGGTTTGTTTTAAATTTCCTGGTTCAATTTTTAGGAGATAAATTTTTAAAGATTTTCTAAGCCCGAATTGAATTTTATTTATTCCCGGAATTAAGTCTATTCCTTTTTGAAACACTTATTTTATTCTTTTTGTTTTTAATCACTCTGTTAATATTCAAAGCTGTTCTGCGCACTCTTATTTCTTTTATCCTATTTTATTTTTCAAAAAGTAGATTATAACCTATCGCGATTAGGAAGAGCGTCCATGAGAGCCTGAGATAGGTCAGAGGATGGTATATATTTGAAGGCCATGCTATTTTAAAAAGCTTAAAAATAACAGCCACAACCACAACAACAATCCCTATTATAAATATTACCCTTGATACTTTCATTTTACCCCCTTTGTTTTTATATATTATACAATAAAAGTGCATTTAGATTGAAATAAATATTCTATTTTAGTATAATTAAAAAACTTAAAAAGGGAGGTAAGAAAAAGATGGCTCATAAAAAGGGTATGGGTTCGAGTAAAAACGGAAGGGATAGTAATGCAAAGTACCTTGGAATAAAAAGGGGAGATGGTGCATTTGTTCCCGCAGGATGTGTTCTTGTAAGGCAGAGAGGGACAAAATTTTATCCCGGATACAATGTTGGCAGAGGAGGAGATGATACTCTTTTCGCAAGAATATCAGGAATTGTGAGATTTGAAAGAAGAAAAGGAAGAGTTTATGTATCTGTTTATCCTTCGGAAGGATAAACTTGAAAATAACCACAAAGAAAGGAGATGAGGGAAATACCTATTTTGGAAACAGAAAAGTAAAAAAAAGCTCCTCTCTTATAGAAGCAATTGGTTCTCTTGATGAATTAAATTCTTCAATTGGTATTACAAGAAGTTTTATTAAGGATAAAGAGATAAATAATACTTTGAAACAAATTCAGAAGGACATCTTTATGATAGGTAACAGTATATTTTCTGAAAAGTATAAATTTGAGAGTGAAAAAATTAAATGGATTGAAATCAAAATTTATGAATTTGAGGAAAAATTACCTGAATTAAAAAGATTTATACTACCTGCTGGTTCAAAAGAATCCGCATTCCTGCACTTTTCAAGGACTTTAGCAAGAAAGGCTGAGAGAAGAATTGTTAAAATTAAAGATAAGGAAAAAGTGCAGAGTGAAATAATTGTTTATTTAAACAGGCTCTCTGACCTTTTATTTTTAATGGCAAGATTTATAAACAAAGAAGAATATGTCTGAGAGTATAATAGTAAGAGGAGCAAGACAGCATAATCTAAAGGATATAAACCTTGAAATACCAAAGAACAAACTGATAGCGGTTACAGGTATTTCAGGTTCAGGAAAATCATCTCTTGCTTTTGATACACTTTATGCAGAGGGACAGAGAAGATATGTGGAATCGCTTTCAGCTTATGCAAGACAATTTTTGGGCCTGATGGAAAAACCTGATGTTGATTTCATTGAAGGTCTTTCACCCGCAATTGCAATTGAACAGAGGAAGATATCAAGGAATCCGAGAAGCACAGTTGCAACTGTTACAGAAATTTATGATTATTTAAGGCTTTTATTTGCGAGGGTGGGCACACCTCATTGTCCTGATTGTAAATATGTGCTTAAAAGAAGTTATCTTGATGAAATAGTTAACTATCTTCTTGAGAAGGCAAAAAATAAAAGTATAACAGTTCTTGCACCAAAGGTAAAAGGAAGAAAAGGAGAATACAGGGAACTCCTCCAGAGGATTAAAAGGGATGGATGGGTAAGGGTAAGAGTCGATGGTAAGACCTATGATATAGAAGAAACTCCAGAGCTTGAAAGATACAAAATTCACTCCATTGACATAGTTGTTGATAGGTTAAATATAAAAGATGGTATAAGAACAAGGATTGCTGATTCTGTTGAACAGGCATTGCAAGAAGGAGAGGGTGTTGTAAAAGTTTCAATAAACGAAAAAGAGGAAAAGGTATTTTCTGAAAAATTAATGTGTTCTGAATGCGGCTTTTCTTTGAGTGAACTTGAACCCAGAATGTTTTCCTTTAACTCTCCATACGGAGCATGTGAAAAATGTTCTGGACTTGGGTTCCGATATGAGATAGACGCAAATTTGATTGTAACAAACCCAAGACTTTCTATTATAGAAGGGTGTATAAGACCAATAGGAGAGCCAAGGGGATGGCTTTTGTATAAACTTGAAAAACTTGCAAGAATTTATAAAATATCCCTTGATGATGAATGGAAAAATTTACCCGAAAAATTCAAGAATGTGGTTTTATTTGGAACAGAAAATCCTGAAGATTTTGACCCTGAAGAGTCTAAAGAGTATCAGGATTATGACTTTTATGAGGGTATAATACCCTTTCTTATAAGAAAATACAGTGAAACAGAATCCGAATGGGTAATAGAGGAAATTGAAAAATACTTAGTAAAAAAACCCTGTCCTGATTGTAAAGGAGCGCGGTTAAAAAGGGAATCCTTATCGGTTACAGTGGGTAAAAGAAATATTTATGAATTAACAGAAATGGACATAGAAAACGCATTAAAATTCTTTGAAAATTTAAATCTTTCAGAAAGACAAAAGTTAATAGCAAAACAGATTTTAAAAGAGATAAAGGCAAGGCTTTCCTTTTTAAAAGATGTGGGTGTTCATTATCTTACCCTTAACAGGACTATTGAAACTCTTTCAGGAGGTGAGGACCAGAGAGTAAGGCTTGCAACCCAGATAGGTTCAGGCTTAACAGGTGTTCTATATGTTCTTGACGAACCAACTGTTGGGCTTCACCCAAGAGACAATGAAAAACTTTTGAATACCCTGAAAAAATTAAGAGATATTGGAAACACAGTCATTGTTGTTGAGCATGATAGACAGACAATTGAAAGCTCTGACTGGGTAATTGATTTAGGACAAAGAGATGGAGAAAAAGGAGGGTATGTTGTATTCACAGGAACCCCGGATGAAATTAAAAAATATAAAAAATCAATAACAGGACAATACCTCTCCTATTCAAAGAATATACCTGTTCCAGAAAAAAGAAGAAATCCTTCTGGTAAATACCTTATAGTTAAAGGTGCTTCGGGTTTTAACTTAAAAAATATAGATGTTAAGTTTCCCATCGGTCTTTTTATATGCGTTACAGGTGTATCAGGCTCAGGGAAAAGTTCTCTTGTTATTGAAACTCTTTACAGGGCTTTAAGAAGAATGCTCTACAATTCCCCTGAACTTCCCCTACCCTATGAAAGCATTGAAGGGATTGAGTATATAAATAAAGTTATAAATATTGACCAGTCCCCGATAGGAAGAACACCAAGGTCAAATCCCGCAACCTATACAGGGGTCTTTACACCAATAAGAGAACTTTTTGCATCATTATCTGAATCAAGGAAAAGGGGTTATAAACCAGGAAGATTTAGTTTTAATGTCAAAGGAGGAAGATGTGAGGCATGCTTGGGTGAAGGATTTATAAGAGTTGAGATGCAATTTTTACCCGATGTATATGTTCCCTGCGAGGTCTGTAATGGTAAAAGGTATAATGAAGAAACCCTTGAAGTAAAATTCAAGGGTAAAAACATTGCGGATGTTCTGAACATGTCTGTTGATTCTGCTTATGAACTTTTTGAAAATATACCCGCAATAAAAAGAAAACTTGACCTTTTAAAGGATGTGGGACTTGGTTATATAAAATTAGGTCAATCTGCAACAACCTTATCAGGTGGTGAAGCACAGAGAATTAAATTATCAAAAGAACTGTCAAAAGTCGCAACAGGTAAAACTCTATATATACTTGATGAGCCAACAACCGGACTTCATTTTGAAGATATCAAAAATCTTTTAAATGTCCTTCACAGACTTGTTAATATGGGAAATACTATTATAGTGATTGAACATAATCTTGATGTTATAAAATCCTGTGACTGGATAATTGACCTGGGTCCTGAGGGAGGGGATAAAGGAGGATATCTGATTGCGCAAGGTTTTCATGAACAAATAATCAAAAACAGAAAATCCTATACAGGGAAATTCCTGAAAAAAGTTCTTGAAAAAGAAAAAATAGAAATTTCTATAAAATAAAAAAAGGGGTGGCAAGGATAAGACCTTACCACCCCTTAGGGTTAAAAAGTTATTTTCTTATCTAATCAGAGTCGCTTTGAATACATCAACCTTACCCTGAGCCTCAAGTCTGAAAAAGTATGTTCCACTTGAAAGAGCATTTCCTCTCTGGTCCTTTCCATCCCAGTAAACGGTTTTGTTTCCAGCGGGTTCCATTGGTCTATTTACAAGGGTTCTTACAAGTCTTCCTGTATGATTATAAACTTTAAGGGTTACTTTACCGGGTATTGTAGTTGAGTAAGAAATTGGTATATAACCATCATTTCCTCTAAGTATGCTCTTCAGATTCTTTGCAAATCCAAATGTGGCTCTTTCTGGAAGTTTGTTTTTCTCAGCAACATTTATTCTTCCTGTGTGCAGAAGTTCGTGGTCTGTAAGATAGGCACCTGCATAACCACCTGCAACAAATACACCAACCTCACCTGTAGAAGGTATAGTTGTAATTGCAACAGGAGTGCAGTTACCCATACCTGTTGGTTTGGGATCCCATTGAGTCCATGTCTGTGTCTCAGGATTATAGGAAATAGTTTGAACACTCACTCCACCACTTATCTGACCCGCTATAACAAAGAACTCTTTATTCCATTTATCAACACCAGATGGGACACGATACTTAGGAGCATCTATACCAGGAATTGTCTGCCATGTTCCCCATGCAATCTGAGTTGGGTTCGCAGAATTTATAATTCCAACAACATAGTCGTTACCAAAAGTTCCATCTGCTTTATATCCACATGCGATTATTGCAAAGGAATCAATTATTCCACCTGCCATTGTTCCTCTTCCCAGACCAGGGAAACTTGTTCCTGTTGTCCATGCATTATTAACAACATCATAGATATAAACTGCATTTGTTGGTGTCATACCCCAGTTTCCATTTCCAAAGGTGAAAATTAATGAATCCATGTAAACTCCTGTTATATGGTCAAGAAGTCCTGTGGGTGCATTTGCACCTGCTGACCATGTTCCGCCAACAGGGTCATATATATCAACTCTTGACTGAGGTGTTGGCCAGGAATTAGTACCACCTATTCTGTAAAATACACCTCTTACTCCGTTTGCTGTTGCATAGGATGCACCACCATAGGGGTTTGTAATTGGACCGTTCCATATCCTATTTTCTATGTCATAGTAGTAAACATCCGGGGAATATACACCTGAAGGATGCAGACCAAATACATAGTAGTATCCATCATCAACAGATGCAAGGGAATGTCCCGAACTTGCAACTGGTAGCGGAGCATCAGAAATGATTTCCCAATATGAAGAAGAAACAGTTGTTTGCATTGTCAGGGTATCGTTTGATGGATTACTATCACCCGTTAAAATTGTATATGCCCTAACATCATAAACTGTGCCTTCTGTTCCACCAACATTCCACTGAGAGAAGGTAACAACTGTATCAACACCCGGGTCAAGAATAACAGTTGTAAAATCACTATAAACATTAACACCTGATGAATCGATTTCAAAGTGAACTTCAATCGTATCTGTTAAATTGCCAACATTTCTATATCTTGCCTGAGGGTTAACTACTGCACCGGGAAGAACCTTGTCTCCGGGCTGGAGTATTGCGGTTGTTGCTGCATCATGATCAGGAGCAAATATGATAGCGTTTATAAACACATTGTCAATTGCGCCATACCATTGCCAGCCACCAGCATCGTCATAATAGACATAGATTTGGAGCCACTGATAACTAGCATAAGGACTCACATCTGCAGAATCGGTCATTCCAGCTATATCATAATTATAAGTTCTAAGAGGAACAACATACCAGTTTGAGCCATCATAGTATTTTATTCCAACTTCTATAAAGTCTCCACTGAGGTAGTTGAAAGTAACGCCCCATTTCAACCATTGGGTATTAGCAGTGGGGACAAGTATGGGTGAAAGAGCTGTATCCTGAAGAGGGGGAGCACCTGAACCTGCTGCATCATCATCAAACCACAAACTTGAATCACCCGGATTAGGACACTGGTATCCTGATCCTAGATGAAGATTTGAAGGAGCAATGCCCCATGCATTCGGGAATGTATAGGAACTTGTATGTGTCCATCCCTGCCATCCTGTTTCAAAATCCCATACAATTGTATCAGGTGTAGGTGGTGGAAGTCCTATATCATAAACCCATACCTTATCAGGACTTGATTGGTCAAGAATGTATATATACTGACCATCAAAGGCAGCATCAGCAGTATAAGTCTGGGTCATTCCAGGGTCATAATCCCATACCTCAACAGGAGTTGTATTCGGAACACCACCTGTAAGCTGGTATTGATAAAAATGTCCTGGTGAAGCCTCTTCAGCCATGAAAAGCCACTGTGGAGCCATTGAACCGCTGAAAGCACCTGTCATACCTGATGGATAGGGATTTACACTCCATGTGTTCCATGTTCCTGATTGTGAGGGTTGTGCCCATCCACACTGGTTTACACCCCACGATGAAGAATAAACAGCATCATCAACAGGATTAAATCCAAGTCCTTCATTATCAGACCAGGAAGTTGCTCTGTAAACAGTTCCTGTTCCTGTTGTAAGGTCTATCTGATATATCTGCCCATCATATCCTGCCATGTACACTGTATTATTTCCACCATATCCTATTCCAAGTCTGTATGCTGGGACACCTGAACCGAGTTGAACAGAATCAAGTTTTGTAAGAGGAGAAGTTTTTGCTATAAGATACATCCAGGGATAGGATGAGTTCCACTGGGTAATCCATAGACCATCCCTGTCCCAGTCATAGGTTATACCCCAGCAATAACCCACAGGGTTTACACCGCTCAAATTTATAGTATCAACAAGAGTAGGTGTGGCTGTAGGACCGTTATACACAGAGTTAGATGGAGCATTGACTGTGAACGCATGATTTACAGCGCCCCGGGGTGCCTGGAGGTCATTACCCTGATTAAAGCTGGCTGCCATCAGGACGCCCCATATACTCACCCCCATTATCACTTTATACATTTTACACATAATTTACCTCCTTTTAAAGGTTAGATAAAAATTAGTATTTAATATTAATCGATTAAACAGTAAAAAGTCAAATGCAACTAATCTTATACTCTAAAATTTTCATATTTCTAATTTTGAAAAAGGCAATAAATTTTCTATTCTGAAATAAAAGAGGGAGCCAGTATTTGTCATCAGGCCACATATTATCATAAGGCACCTTATCAGTTTCAAACCATTTTGGTATGCATTCGTCTGTTTCTTCTGGTTCTCCTTCAAAATCACGCGAAGCAAAAACATAAACCTCCCATAAGCCTGTATCATCATCAAAATTAATTTTACCCATAAATTCACAGGATTTGACCTTTATCCCTGCTTCTTCTTCTGCTTCTCTTATCACGCTTTTTCTTATATCTTCACCTTTTTCTATCTTTCCTCCAATTCCATTCCAGAGGTTTTTGCCGTGTCCCTTTTTCTTATAGGTTAAAAGTACTTTGTTTCCCTTTATCAAATAAAGTAGATTTGTTCTGATCATTGAGAATTATTTTAATATAACCCCTTGACAATTTTCAAAAAATCGAGTATTTATATAAAGGCTTAAAAAACTTTAAAGGAGGTGAGAGCTATGAAAGAACTTATGAGATGGGACCCTTTTAAAGAACTCTCAAGTTTAAGAGAGGAGATTGATAAACTCTTTGACTCCTTCTTTGGAAGAAAATCACTATTTGCAGAGAAAGAGCTCTCCTTCTCACCCTCAATTGATGTTGAGGAAACAGAAAACTCTTTTCTTATAAAGGCAGAAGTTCCTGGAATAAAAAAAGAAGATATAAAGGTTACAATTGATGAAGATGGAATAACAATTTCAGGCGAAAGGAAAAAAGATAAAGAGGAAAAAGGAAAAACCTATCACAGAATAGAGATGGCTTATGGAAAGTTTAAAAGATATATTCCTTTTCCAAGGGAAGTTGAACCTGATAAGGCAAAGGCAAAATACAAGGAAGGCATCCTCCACATAGAAATTCCAAAGTCAGAGAAAGCAAAGCCCAAAGAAGTTGAGATTAAAGTAGAGTAAGTAAGTGGCACCTTAAAATAAATTAAATGGTTAAATTTTCTTAGCTTTAATTCCTTTATGTTTTAGAAAACTGGATATTTTGTAAATTTCCTTTGCAATTATTGATTTTTTTGTTAAATCTATCCTGAATTCTTTTAGAATAAAAACAAGTATAAAAATCAGAAAACCTGCTTTTATAAATCCAAAAACACCTCCAGAAATTCTATCAGCCCATCCGAGTTTTATCGCCTTTATAAATTTCTTTAAAATAAAACCTGTAAAAAAAAATGCGAGATAAACAATAAGGAACACTCCTGTGTAGGAAATTATCTTTGAGACATTTTTTGAAAAGGGGAAAAGATAGGAGACCAGAATCCCATATTTATAGGATAAAAAAACCCCAAAAACAACTCCCGCAATACTGAAAACTTGTGACAAAAGACCTTTTATAAATCCTCTTATAAGAAAAAACGCAAGAAAAATAGAAAATATAAAATCAATCAATCTTCACAACCTTAAATCTTTTGCCTGTGTTTTTTTCCTTCAAAATATAAACACCCGGTTCTATTCCTTTAATTTTGATTCTATGGTTTAAAACACTTATCCTATTATATATTTTTCTTCCTGAAAAATCATAAATTTCAAACTTCAAACCATTTATGTTTGAGTTAAAATAAAGGTAGTCTTTAAAAATATTTCCTGAAATCAACCTACACTTATAAGCTTTTTCATATTCATCAACTTTTATGAGATTGGTTGCGAAGATACTTCTTCCCATAGGATGGGCATAAACAAGGTTTCCTGTGCCTGCAATTATTCCATTAAAATAAATGTTTGAAATAACCGTGTCAACAAAAACAGGAGTTCCAGCACCCTGTGTATAATAAATAAACTGCTGAAGAGCAGTATCAATGAGAAGGGCATAAACCCAGCTATCCTCTGACGCATATATGCTGTTTACATTGTAAGAACTTAAAAATACTGTATCAAGGGAATTCACCTGGATATTAAATGCGTAAAGATTTGAAGTATCAGAAATATAGAGGTTTTTATTCAATTCATCATAGGTTATTTCCTGAGCACCCTGAATATAACAGAGAAACCCAAAACTGGTTCCACCATCATAGGAGTAAAAAATAGTATCGTTATCTGTGTGTATAAAAACAGTGTCTCTAAAATTATCACACATGTTGATTCCTGAAGGGTGGGAAAAAACAGTATCAAAGGAATTGCCAGCATCCATGGATCTTATCAAATTTGAATCGTTGTACATAAATATTGTATTATCAGAATTTCCGAGCATCATATCTCTGTAGGATAACAAATCTATTGAATCATTAACAGGGGAAAAGGAATTTCCACTGTTATTGGAAGTCCATAGAGTATGTATTATTAGATTTATTTCTGAAAACCTTATATGGGGATTTGAAAGGAATATTGTATTTGTGCTATTCTGGGAAAATTCAATACAGGAATAACCAAAAAATGATGGATGACCCAGAAAATTCATCTCTAAGGGATTCTGAATTCCATGAAATTTAAAAGGAATTCCACCCATATTAATAACACAAACAGTGTCTCTTACAATTGAAACCATACCCCTTTCAAGGATACACGCTCTTAAACTGTCTTTAAGGTTTGCCCATGAATTACCATTACTTAAAGAAACATAAACTCCGTTGTTTGAACCGCAGTATATCCTGTTATTTACCTTTTCAAATAATAAAGGAATAAATGTTGTATCACGGGGCTGGGCAATCCAGTTCCCCATAACCTGATAGACCTTAAAAATTCCGGGATTCACAATTGATGAAATCATTATTGTATCAGGGTAAACAAAAATACCATCACCTGCGGATAGAACTCCGAAAAGAGCAAGTGTAAACAGGTGATCCCATGTAAAACCACCATCCTGTGTCATAAAAATCCCTGTATCAGGAGCAAAAGCAAGCATTGTATTTCCGTCAAAAGGACTGATTCTCAGAGAAGTAATCATTCCGAGTGGAAGGGTATCCCTCATCTCAAATGTAGTTCCTCCATCTTGAGACCAGTAGAATATTGCAGGAGGTCCGAAGGCAAATATACCAAGATTATCTAAATTTGAAGGATCAACACAAATTACATAGTTTGTATCAGAAAGAATTGACACTCCGGGAACCTGTGATACAAAACTAAAACTCTGTCCTCCATCAACTGATTTAAAAAGAGAGTCAGGGAATGAAATTAGATAAATCGTGTCAGAGTGGTTTCCTGCAGCAAACATAACTTCAGAAGACCATGGGATTGTATCAATTGTTTGCCAGTTATCATCAGAGAAATAAATAGCATTTGAGGAAACTATTATTCCTTTTGAAGGTGAGGCAAGAATACCAGGAGAATTGTAAAGGGGAAAAATAAAATCGAGTCCTTCTAAAACCCTAAAAATTGTAGAGCCATTCTCTTTTTCCCATACATCGGTAATGCTCGCTGCAAGAACTCTATCAGTCAGGGAAGGATGGGAAAGGGGTTTTGGAATTATACCCCCTTCTGGACCTATCCATTGCCAGTTTGACTGAAGAATATTTGATTTTTTAAATTTAAATTTTGGAACATCTATCTTTTTAAATGGAAAAGGATAGCCTGAGATTATAAGACTTAAAATTACCCCTATCATTTTACACCTCGTGTTTTAAACTTTTAATCTTATATTATCTATAAGCCTTGCCTTCCCTAAGAATACAGCAAGGGCAATTATTATATTTCCTTTTGTTTCTTTAACAGGCTTTAAATTTTCCATATCTACGACTTCAATATACTGAACTTTACCAAGGGGTAAATTTTCATTTATAAATTTTTTTATCTCATCTTTAATTTTCTCAGCATTTCTCTCTCCTCTTTCTATTAATTCTTTTCCATACAAAAGTGATTTATAAAGATAAGGAGATTGTTTTCTCTCCTTTTCATTTAAATAGCAGTTTCTTGAACTCATAGCAAGTCCGTCCTTTTCCCTTATGGTCTCAACCCCTATTATCTCAATATCAAAATTTAAATCTTTTACCATTTTCTTTATAACAAGAATTTGTTGTGCATCTTTCCATCCAAAAAATGCAAGATGCGGTTTTACTATATTGAAGAGCTTTGTCACAACAGTTGTAACACCTCTAAAATGTCCCTCTCTATATCTTCCACAGAGGTTTTCTGTTAAACCTTGAACTTCCACATAGGTTGAAAAATTTTCATCATACATATCCTTAACTTTAGGGATAAAGATACAGTCAACGCCCTTTTCCCGGCACTTTTCAATATCTCCCTTTTCATCCCTTGGATATTCCAGATAATCTTCTCCCTGTCCAAACTGAATGGGGTTTACAAAAATGCTTACAACCACAAAGTCACTTTTTTTTCTTGCAACTCTCACAAGTTCAAGATGACCTTCATGAAGTGCACCCATTGTTGGAACAAAACCTATGGTTTTTTCTTCTTTTCTTTTTTCCTCTGAAATTTTTTGCATTTCTCTCGTATCTCTAACAACAATCATATTCTCAGAGCCTCCCTTTGAATAACTTTTTTTACCTCTTTTTTGTAATCATTAATTATAATCCCAGAAATTTTTTTCTTCAAAATAGGATGAACCCAGTTTTTTTCAATCTCATGCATTGGAATTAGAACAAAGCCTCTTTTATGCGTTAAAGGATGTGGAATTTTTAAATCCTTTTCATTCAGAACAAAGTCTTCATAAAAGACTATGTCTATGTCAAGGGTTCTGGGAGAAAATTTGTATTCCCTTTTTCTCCCGTGTTTTTTTTCAATTTTTTGAATTTCTTTGAGCAATTCTTGAGGTAAGAATTCTGTATAACCTGTAACAAATGCGTTCAAATAATCTCTTTGATTTTTTACTCTCCATGATTTTGTGATATAAATTGAGGAATATTTTAATTCTTTTAAAAGATTTTTTAAATCTAAAATACCCTTTACTATATAATAAAATCTATTTCCTTTATTTGAACCGAGTGAAAGACCTGTGTATTTTATTTCAGTATAAATGTCTTAACCTTTATATTTTCTCCTTTTATAATATAAATTCCAGGTTTTTCAGAAATTTTTATTTTCCCTTTTCCAGAAAGCAAAAGAGAATTCAGTATTCTGCCTGAGGGGTCATAAATTGAAAGTCTTGTTCTCTCACCTATTGGTAAAGAATAAGAAATTATATTGCTGGAAACCTTTATATTTTTATTATAGATAGCTCTTTTTTCCTCGACACTTATTGTTTTTAGCCATTCTATTGCTGAATGAATCATATCCGCTCTTGTGTTAAGGTCAGTTATGACTTCAAAACCGAGATTTGAATATATGACCCTGTATGTACCTGTGTCTCTTTGGAAACCCACATCTGCAGTTGTTCCACCTGATGAATCCTTTGCTGTAAGATTTTTTACTGCATCAAGAGGAGTTATGTTATCCAACCAGCAGGGAACATTTGTAGAGTAAATCCCATTTGAATTGAAATATCCTGTAAATCCTTCAAACACTGTTCCGGAATCCCCTTCAAAGGTTCCACCAAAAACCACTAATAAGTCCTGAGTGACAGACTGAAGCCCTAAGTAATCATAAGGAAACTGTCCTGGGGAAAAACTGCCTGCATTCGGATATCTATCATAAAAATAATCCTGTCCTGTCAAAAGGAGTGCCCCATTTAGACTATCAAGGTATATTCCCAGATTTTGCTCATCTTCAAGTTGAAGAGTTGACCAGTATTGTGAGTTCCAGCATTCACCTACATACCAGATTACAACAGTATAGTTTTTTAAAATTGATGTATCAGGTCCTGGACCATTTTCTTTTATCTCGTAAATATCATATTCTCCAGAATAATAAAGGTCAAGTGCCTGGCTCCAATGGGATTGAAGGTCAGGATATAAAGTATCTCCTTGAGGATTGTCAATATCACCGCCATCATCATCAACAAGAAGTATCCATGCCTGAGGGTTTTGCAGAACAAATTCACCATTTACTATGTGTGAAGGGAACGACTTTCCTGGATTTTTATATCCAGGAGTCTTATAGGCTCCTGTGCCTATCAGCACCATCATTATTATTTTTACCATAGCACCTCCTTGTCCTTAACAAGAAAAATTTTTTTAATTTGTCTTTTGTTTTTGTCCAATATAAAATAAATACCTGGTTTAAAAATTTCTCTGGATTTTAATCTTAAAATTCTTCCGGTTTTATCTAAAATTAATCTTCTATTGAACTGCACAATTTCAGGAATTTTATAATTCTCCTTTGCCGATACAGGAATTATTGAAAATGCATTTTGAGTTATAGTAACCGTTGAATCATTCTGGACCTTTAAAGTGTATTTTATATAACAGTTATTTGAAGAATAGTTTGATGGAATTAACCACTGATATCTTCCATTGTCAGGGAGGTTTTCTGCAATTAAGTTCCAGGGTCCTGAAGGTCCTGTTAATGAGATTTCAAGTTTCACATTCCCCTGTCCTGAAGGAACAGCACTTATCCAGTCAATAAATCTTACAGAACCTGAATACAAATTTTCTCCACCTCTTGGGTAAACAGGTTTTATTTCAAATTGAGAAGGTATTGAAGATTCCTTAAAAAACTTAAGTTTGTTCACATAATTCCACCAGCTTCCTGAATCAGCAACTATAACAAGGTCAGGAAATCCATTATGGTCAGCATCCTTTCCGGTTCTAAAAGCAGAAAGATCTCCTGGAGAAGGAAGTGTAAATCCGGTTTCATATGTCCAGTTGCCATTTCCATCTCCTAAATAGAGTTCAAATAACCCGTTTCCATAAACGCACAAATCAATATACCCATCCATATCCATATCAAATAATTGAGTTGCCTGATAATCTGCTGTTGAAGGTAAATTACCTGAATAGTCAATCCATAAATCCTGATTTTCATCATAACACCATACTTCTATTCCGCCATTTTGATTTATAAATGCGATGTCCATTCCACCATCATTGTCAACATCTCCAAGGGAAACACCTGGTCTTCCAAGAGAACTCCCAGGAGGAAGGTTACCATCTCCGCTCGTGAAATTGCCTGCCCCATCTCCAAAATAAACTGTGCCATATTGATGAGCCACTACAAAATCCATATTTCCATCGTTGTTTATATCTCCAAAAACAAAATCCATCTCCGAATTACCACCCAGAAACCCGAATGTATGGGTCCATGTCCCATCTCCATTGTTTAAATAAATGTGGATTCCATCATCAGCACCAAAGGAGTTCGCTCCTATATCTAAAAGCCCATCATTGTCTATATCAGCAAAATCTGTTCCAAACATTCCCCAATCCTGACCTTCATTTGCGAGATTATCATCCCAGGGAGTCCAGTTCATACCTGTTCCATCACCCAGTGCAACTTCTGTTAACTGGTCTCCGAAATCGTTGTTAGAATAGTTGTGATGCATTGAATATCCGGCATCTTTATAACCATCATTGTTAACATCTCCTATGGCAATACCACCATAACCGAAATCTCCATTCATATAATTTGACCAGTTTCCCTGACCATCTCCAAAATAGACCATTATTCCGTGTTGCGGAGTATTTACATAGGGAGAACCGTGGTCACCTATGCTCAAAAGGTCTATATTACCATCATCGTTTATATCTTCCATTTCAATTTCGCTTCTCCCGCCATCCCATTCAGGATAGGAAAGACCATTTGATGAAGGAATATATGAAAGAGAGAAAACTATTGAAATTATTAAATAATACATAAAATATCACCTCCTTTTAATTTCTACTAAAAATAGATCTATTGAGTTTTAAGGGGACCAGTTGTGAATAGATTACAACTATTGTCCCATTCTTTAAAAATATAAAATCCTTATCCACATCATCATCCTTATCAAATATATACTCTATTTTTCTTTTTCTTACAATATCCCTTGGAGGTATATAAGGAATATAGGCAGTATTAAAAAGGAATATTATTAAAAAAGAACTTAATATTTTTTTCATCATAACTCACCTTCTATATCCAGATTTCTTTTTATATTCTTTATTTTTAAAGGATAAAAGTTCAAAATGTCAATCTGCTTATTCTTTTTGACAATGACTTCGAAATCAACCTCAGGCGCATCAAAGGGTGTTCTACCTTTATAAAAATTTTTATTTTCTTCATTAATTAAAACTTTTAAATTTTTACCGATTAAATTATTCTGGCTTTCTCTCATAAGATTTTGTGCAACTTTGTTAAGTTCAAAAAATCTTTCCTTTATCAATTCTTCAGAGATTTGTTTTAATTTGTAAGAATCAGTCTCTTTTTCTTTTGAATATTTAAAAATTGCTATCCTGTTAATATTATACTTTTTAAGTCCCTCAATTAATTCTCTAAAATCCTTTTCATTCTCCCCGGGAAACCCCACAATTACTTCTGACCTTATATAAAAATCATTCCCGAATCTCTCCCTTATTTTTTCAATCGCTTCAACAACTTTCTTTCTTCCTCCCCTTCTTCTCATATTTTTAAGAATTCTTGCAGAAAAATGCTGAATTGGAATGTCCATATAATTAACAATTTTATCAGAGTTTGCTATAATCTCAAGAAGTTCATCATCAATATCTGCAGGATGCATATACATTATTCTTATCCAGAAATTGCCTTTAATTGAATCTATTCTTTTAAGAAGTTTTTTAAAATAAGGTTTTCCATACAGTTCGCTACCATATTGACCTGTGGATTGAGAAATCAGCACAATTTCCTTGAATCCGTGTTTTAAGAGAAATTTTACCTCCTGAAAAATATCATCTATTTCTCTGCTTCTCAGTTCGCCTCTTATATCAGGAATTGTGCAAAAAGAGCATTTTTCATCACATCCTTCTGATATTTTTACATATGCATAGCCTTTTGTAAGAAAAAATCTGGGAAAAGCGGGCAATATCCTATTTTTATCAATATTATGAAAAATAAGGTCAACTCCCGGGAAATCTTTTTTGATTTTTTTACCCAATCTCAAAGTCAAACATCCACCAACTCCTATAAAATCTATCTCCCCCCTTTTCTTTTTATCTACATACCTGCTGATTACATTGTAGCTTTCATCAATCGCAGATTTTATAAAAGCACAGGTTTGAATAAACACATACCTGCCTTTTGGAGAATATTCAAAACCTTGTTCAAGAAGTCCTCCAACAAAATGCTCTGTATCAACAAGATTTTTGGGACATCCTAAAAAAACGACTTTAAATTTTTTATTCAAATCACCTTTGGATTAGCTTTATAAGAAGTTACCAAAACCTCTCCGCTTTCAACATCAAATTCCACGCTTCTACCATAATCCATATTCACATCTTCAGCAACTATCCTGATTCCCATCTCAGAAAGGATTTTTCTTGCTTCAAGAATATTTCTCTCACCCACACTCCAGGGGCTTTTAAACCCCGGTATTGAAAAAACTCTTGCTCCTCCCACCAGCTTCGCAATCATATCATCTTTCCTACATCCCATATTCTCCATGTCTTTTACAATTTTCTTTATGGCTGTGTTCACAAATTTATATGGATTTGAAGGATTTTTATCCCTTGCATTCGGGAGCATGGAATGAGAAAATCCTGCAATTTTTTTTCTTGTATCATATATGATTACAACAAGGCATGAGCCAAGCCCTATAACTCCTAATTTTTTCTTTCCATTCACTATTTTGGCTTCACCTATTTTAATAAATTCTATTTCCACTTATTTCCCTTCTCTGTATTTTTGAATTGCTTCCTGTGCCTCAACAAATTCGGGGTCAATTTCCAAAACTCTTTCCCAACTTTCAAATGCCCTTTCTATTTCTCCTTTTTTATAAAGAGCAAGTCCCATGTTATAGAGAATCTCAGGGAATTCCCTTGAAAATTTCAATCCCTTCTCAAAAATTTCCACTGCCTTTTCAAAATTTCCTTCCTCATAGTAAATAATACCCAGATTGTTAAAAATCTCTTTTGAAGAAATGCCCTCATCCATAAGTTCTTCAAAAACCTGTTTTGCTTTACCTCTATCGCCTTTTTTCAAGAGAATCGTTGCTTCAAGGATTTTAAATCTGGTATCCTTTTTTTCATCCTCTATCTTTTGGCTCTCCTCAAAGGCAAGGTCATACTCTCCTCTTGAGAAAAGAAAGAGTATTTTTTCGTAAATAGAGCTTAACCTTAACTGTTCCTGAATTTTCTCATAATTTTCTACCTTTTTTCTAAAATCTTCCGCAATTTTCTGTATTTCTTGAATTGCTCTTTCAAAATTTATTTTTTCTTCTGAAATTGAATTTTTTAATTCTTCCAATTTTTTTAGAATTTCAGGAAATACATCTGTTTCCCTTGTTATACTCTCCTTAATATCGGTTATCCTATCCAATAGCACTTTATTTGTTTTTTCATAAACTTCTTTTAAAAGGATAAGATTACCCTGATTATCAGCAAATCCCTTTTCAAGAGAGGATGTTATCTTTGCAGAGAGTAAATTAAACGGGGTTCTGTCAACAAATGTGCATGTATTCTGAGTCCAGAAAAAACATTTATCCCCCTGGCACATTACCTCTATAACCCTGGTAATGGTTTTACCTTCTTTTTCTTCCCATATTATTTGAGATAAGAAAGGACACATCTTCATTTCATACCTCCAGCTTTAATAAAAGAGAATTTTTAAATAATTTTTTTCTCAGATATTTTATTTTTTTCAAAATCCTTTTATCTACCTTCTGTCTTCTTCTGTAATTTTCCAGTAATTCAAAAGCCTGCATAACCTTTCCCTCCTTCTCATAAATATTTGCAAGGTCAAAAATATCCTTTTCTTTTGGCTCAACCTTTTCTTTTACGGATTCTTTATAAACCCTGTCCCATAACTGTACAACCTGTTTTCTATCAGAATTTTCTAAAAGTGTGCTGTAGAGTTTTCTTATATCAATATTTTCAATATTATTTGAAACATCAAGGTAAAGCTTTATTTTTTCTGCGGTATCGCTTTCCAGTTTCATAAAATTATTATAAAGTTCTGATATTCTCTCATCTTTTTCTTTTATAAGCACTTTAAAAATCCTGTAATAAATTTCTCTATCATGAGGCAATTTGTGAATCATATCATGCAAAATGTCGTATTCCTCAAGTATAAACTTCTCTGGTAATTTTAAAAATATTTCTTTAAACTTTTCTATATCTCCTTTATCAGATAACACTTTTAGAAGAACCTTTTCACACTTTTCATAGGTTTTAAATTCCTCAAATTTCTCGTATATTTTATCCAGAAACTCCGGTAAACTCTTTTCCAGAAAGAAAAATCCTCTTGAATCAGAAAGCCTTAGAAGTAAAATTCCCAGATAGAAATTATAAGATTTGTCCTTTTTGTAATCTTCTTGAAGGGTTATAAAGAATTTTCTGAATTTAATAATTTTTTCTCTATCCTCAGGTAATCCCATTTTCTTGACATATTTAAATATCCCTTCCTTTTTATTTTTCGTCATATATATTTCAAAAAGCATGAGCATGGAATCCCATACAGAAAATTCTTTTTCAATGCCTCTTTCAAGTAAATTTTCTATTTTGTCTTTTAAATAGTCCGGGATATTTTCAATACTAATCTCTCCAATATGCTTTATGTAGTCCTCTTCTCCTTTATGAAAAGCAATCAGTGAACGTAAAAATAGTGGATAAGGTCCATCTTTTTTGTATATAAAATCAAGAAAAGGCTCAAGTTCCAGGATAGTTTTTTCTGTCTCAATTACATTTTCTATTTCTCCATATCCTTCTATTTCGTTACCTGAAATAATCTCTATACCCGCCTTTGCACATTTTATTCCGGGGTCTTCAGGAAATTGTGCTTCTATTGAAACAAGCATATTTTTTATTTTTGTAAAAAGTTTAGGATTTAAAAAAGCAAGATTAAAATAACACATTGCTGCCTGTGAAGGTTTCTGATTTAAAAGATAAAGTGTGCCGAGAGTCTGATAGATAAATGGACTTTTCTTGCCCTCTTTTATTTCTTCTTCAAAAAATCTTATGAGAGGAACAGGGTCAAACTTATATCTTTCTGCAAGTAATTTTTTTATTGTTTCCTGAGCATCCTTGATTTTGCCAGACTTCCAAAGAGCCTGGGAATACATGGAAAGTATCTCTCCCTTTAATTTCTTATCCTTGACATCCAGTATCTTCTCGGCAAAATTCAATGCAGGCTCATAATACTTCTGCATTATAAGTATCTCAAGATAGGGAATTGACAGGTATATATTCTTCTCCTTGCTCATTTTGTTTCTTAAAAATGTTGCAACATTTTTCAAAAGACCCGGGGATTCCCTTAAAGCAGATATCATCACCCCTGCCCCCTCTTCTATCTTACCATCATCAATCAGAATTTTTCCCTTTAAAAGTTTTATATAGGGCGAATCTACACCTTCTTCAAGTTCTTTTACTCTCCTTCTTACCCACTTAACACCTGTTTTAAAGGCTTTGTAATAATAATCCTCTGCTTCTTTGTAATATTCTTTTTTAACACATAATTCTGCTTTTAAAAACTCTATTATCCCGTCAGAGAGTTCCTCCTTCTCCTGAACATACCTTACATCATCAATGATTCTCTCAATAAAATTCTTTTTTCTTTCTCCCAGGTCATCAAGAAAAACAATTATTCTATTTTTCAAATCAGAAAATTTTCTAAAATATTCAAGCAATATCTCTTCGGTTTTTTCTTCTTGGGAAAAACATAATTCATAGAGTATTTCATAAAAAGATGGGTAGTATAACAAAGATTCTTTGTTGTTCTCAATAAATTCCACGATTTCTTTATTTATTATCTTTCCATATTTACTCAATATGTAATGGATAGTATCAATACCTTCTTCAAATCTTCCAGTTTTTAAAAGAGAAAGGGCAAAAATTTCAAGAAGATTCATATCATCGGGTATGTCTTCAAGAGCCTCATTTAGAATGCTGGAAAATACTGGATTATTAATTATATCAGGGGTTTTATTATAAACCTCAATTAATATCTCCCCCGCTCCTTTTATAATTTTGACCGCCTCTACAAATTTTCTCAAATATTCATCATTGAATTCTTCTTTAATCACATTTTTTGCATCCTCTAGAAATTCAGAAGCTTCACCAGGTAAGTTTTTTGAAATGAGATAGAATATATCGATTATCTTACTCTTTAAACCCGCTTTTTTAAAATACTCAAGCAGATTTTTGGCAATTTCAGGCTTTGAGACAGCATTTTCTATATCTATTTTATCAAGAAGAGAAGTTAATCCCTTTTTTTCAAGCCCCTTAAGAAAAGGAAATAAATTCTCATAATTTTTATCTTTTATTAGAATCTCAGCATAAAACCTTTTTCCTTTTTTTGTCTCAGGAATTTTTTCAGAAAATATTTCTTTTATTTTTTTAAAATAGCCTTCATCCCGGATCAGAACATTTTCAAGAATAGCAATTCCTCTATCTTCATTTTCAAAAAGATAAAAAAGTTCACCTACTATAAAACTTGCAAAAATCCTATTCTTACCAAATTTAGTTTCCTCCTCTATGACTTCAAGAATCTGGTTCCTTGCATCAGGAAAAAGCCTAAAGGAATCCTTCAGTGCCTCCCTTGAGTTTTCATAATTTCCATATTCCCATTCAATTATGGAGAGGATCAAAAGCCCTCTTAAAAGCCCTTTTGTCGGTCTTTCTATTTCTCTTTTATAAATTTCATCAACAAATTTTTTATATCTTTCTCTTAATTTTTCTATTTCTTTTCTATCAAGATTTTTAAAAAATTCCTTTGCCTCTTTAACTTTGAACTCCTCTACCAGATTCTCAAAATAATGTTCTCTGTGTTTTTCAAGACCTATTCTTGAAAGATTCTCAAGAAGTATTTTTTCTGCTTCCTTTTTAGCCTTTTTACTCTTTAAAGCCTTCTGAAAATAAATAAAACTGTCCCTTTCCCTGTTAGCATAAAGGTGATATTCAAAGGCTTTTAAATTCAAAAGAGGATTTTCTGGATGGGATTTAAGGGCCTTTAAAATCAGATTCAGTGCTTTATCAATCCTTCCCTCATTCTGAAATTCTTCTGCTTTTTTAACTGTCTTTTCAGGGTCAAGGGTAAAAAAGTCAAACATTACTTCTTTCTCCTCCCTTTTTGCCACTCATTTACAAGTGATGCAACAACATAGATTGAAGAATAAGTTCCAACAGCTATCCCGATTGTCAGCGCAAAGGAGAAATCCTGAAGTATAGGACCACCCAGGAATAAAAGACAGAGAACAACTATTAATGTGGTTCCTGATGTAATTATTGTCCTTGAAAGGGTTTGATTTATGCTCCGATTTGCAATCTCAGTGAAATTGCCTTTCATTTTCTTAAGATTTTCTCTTATTCTATCAGAAATGATTATTGAGTCGTTTATTGAATAACCCACAATTGTTAAAAGTGCTGCAATAACAGGAATTGTTATTTCTCTGTCTAAAAGAGTTAAAATACCAAGGGTTATTATAACATCGTGAAAAAGAGCAATAACCGCCGCAACACCGAAACTGAAATTAAACCTGAAAGCAATATAAATAAGCATTAAAGCCATCCCTATAAGTATTGCCTCTATTGCTTTGATCTGGAGTTCTTTACCTATCCTTGGACCCACTTTTTCTGTTCTTTCAAGAATTATATTTTCTTTAAGAGTTGATTTAAATTTATTCACAAGGGTATCAGGGTCAATCTCTTCTGAATATCTTATAAGGTAATCTCTGCTGGAACCATAATTTTGTAGTTCTGCTTTGGCAATTCCTATTTTTGCAAGTTCTGCCCTTACATCTCCAGAGGATATATCCCTTTCAAATCTTACCTGAACAAGTGTCCCTCCTGTAAAATCTATACCATATTTTGGACCTTTTATAACAAGAACAAGTATACTCCCGAAAACAATAATTCCAGAAACTATATAAGCTATAAATCTTTTTCCAAGAAAATCTATATTGGGTGTTCCGAAAAATTTCATCTTTCCTCCTTATATATACAGTCTTCTAACTCTCTTTATACCAATCATGTAGTCAAAAAATATCTTTGTTGCAAAAATTGCTGTAAAGAAAGAGCATGCAATTCCAAGGGAAAGGGTTAGTCCAAATCCTCTTATTGGTCCTGTTCCAAACCACAGGAGCACAAGAGCTGCTATTATTGTGGTAACATTTGAGTCAAGGATTGTAATCAATGCTCTTGAATAGCCTGTATCAACTGCTGATTTTAGGGATTTGCCTGACGCTATCTCTTCTCTTATCCTCTCAAATATCAAGACATTTGCATCAACAGCCATTCCTATGGTAAGTATTATCCCTGCAATTCCTGGAAGGGTCAATGTCCCTCTGAATGCTGAAAGTAATGCAAGCACAAAAAGTAAATTCAGAATAAGGGCAAAATCCGCAATTGTTCCCGCAACTATGTAATAAATAACCATAAACACAATAACAAGAGCTATACCCAGCAAAGCTGACCTTACACCTCTTTTAATTGAATCAGAGCCAAGCAGAGGACCAACCGACCTTTCCTCAACAAGTTTAACAGGTGCAGGAAGTGCGCCGCTCCTTAAAACTATTGCAAGCTCTTTTGCCTCATCTATTGATTCCATACCCGAAATCATCGCATTCCCGCTTGGAATCTTCTCATTTATACGAGGAGCTGACTGAACAAGATTATCGAGAACTATTGCAAGTCTTTTACCCACATTCTGCTCTGTAACCCTCGCAAATATAATTGTTCCCTTTTTATCAAAGGAAAGTTCAACTATTGGCTGTCCCTGATATATTGGGTCCTGACCCTGATATATCGTGTGCCTAGCATCAACTATATACTCACCTGTCATTTCTGGCTTTTTTTTCAAAAAATAAAGGGGCCTTATTTTTATTCCTTCCCTTTCTTCTGATCTTCCCCATAAAAACACATAGGCAGATGGAACTATGCCCTCAGTCTTATCAAGTAATTTTTTAACACTATCAACCTCTTCCTCTTTCACCACAATATCTCCTCTATCATATCTTAAAAGAGAAAGAAAAGGTGAAAATGTTGTATCTGCAAGACTTTCCTGCAATTTTCTTTCTATATTTTGAAAAATCGTTTGCATATCTTCTGGTTCTGCAACAAGGTTGAAAGTCAACTGCGCGGTTTTGCCTATAAGTTCCCTTGCTCTTTCCCTATCCATAACACCGGGGAGTTGAACAAGGATTCTGGCATCTCCTATTGCTTGAATTGAAGGTTCAAAAACACCCCACTGGTCTATCCTGTTTCTCACTATTTCTATCACTCTGTCCCTTGCATCTTTCACTTTTTCAGGAGTAAGACCATCTTTTTGCACCTCAAGGAGAAGGTGCATACCTCCTTTTAAATCAAGACCAAGATGCAGTGCTCTTTTTCTGAGAGAATTAACTTTTTCCTTCGGCATTTTCTGGATTGCCTCGGGGGTGAGTGTATAATACTGAATTGAGGGGATAAGGAAAAGAATTGCTATAATAACCACTCCTGCAACAACCATAATTTTCCATCTCAAATTTTTCAATTTTTCCTCCTTTAAAGGATTTTCATTATAAAGTTTCCTTGAGAGAAAATCAAAAAAAAGTTTATAATTAAAATATGTGCGGAATAATCGGATATATTACAAAAATAAAAAGGAATGATCTGGGCGAGATAGCCTATATAGGACTTGAAATGCTCCAGCACAGAGGACAGGACGCTTGCGGTATCTATTTCACAGACCTGAAAGAGGGGAAAATGATAAAGGGACTTGGCAGTGTGGATAATGTTCTTAACAGAGAAAATATCAGAAAAATAAAAGGGAATATATTCATAGGGCAGACTAGATATCCAACTACAAAATCAAAGCAGGAATCACAGCCATTGCATCTTGTGACAGGGGATTTAACAATGGTTCACAACGGACATATTTATAATGATAAAAAAATAAGAACAGTGTACGAGAAAAAAGGAATTATATTTGAAACAGGTATTGACTTAGAGAGTTTGCTTACTGTGTTTGGAGAAGAATATTTTAAAAATGCCAATAAGGGTGATGAGAGTGCAATAATAGAAAGTGTCAGAAGGATTTTTAGGGATATAAGAGGAGCCTATTCACTTCTCGGAATTTTAAAGAAAAAATATCTTCTTGCAATAAGGGATCCTTTTGGAATAAGACCTCTTTTTATGGGAGAAGATGAAGATTCAATATGCTTTGCATCAGAGACAATAGCCCTTGAAAAATTGGGGTACGAAGAAATAGAAGAGGTAAAAAATGGCGAACTTATTATAGTTGATAGAAATCTGAATATAAAGAGACAAATTCTCCTGCCAGAAGAATACAAATTTTGTTCCTTTGAATTGGTTTATTTTTCAAGAGCAACTTCAAAATACAGAGGAAAACAGGTTTTCGAAATAAGAAAAAACCTTGGTAAAAAACTTGCTGAAATATTTGAGAGCAGAAATTTAGGCATTGACATTTCAGAATACATAGTTTCACCTGTTCCTGAAACATCAAGGGCTGCTGCAGAAGGATTTTCAGAATACTTTCAGGAAAAATACGGGAAAAATCCTTTTAAAGAGGTTCTTGAAAAACACAGATATGGTGGAAGAAACTTTATAAAACCTTCTGAAGAAATAAGAAAAAAAGAGGTTTTTTATACATTAACACCCCTTGATGTAAATGTAAAAGGCAAAAAGATAATTTTGATAGATGATAGCATAGTAAGGGGAACAACTTCAAGAAAAATGGTGAATTATTTGAAAGAAAATGGAGCAAAGGAAGTGCATCTATGTATAACCTATCCCCCAATAAGACACTCATGCTTCTATGGAATAGATACACCAACAAGAGAAGAATTAATTGCTCACGATAAAAATGAAAAAGAAATTGCTAAAATTCTTGGTGCAGATTCTTTAACCTATATGACACTAAAAGGGTTAAAAAGCGTAATAGGTGAAAACTTCTGTTTCGCCTGTATAACAGGTGAGTATGTTAATTTGAAACCTGGTTAGCCACATTATTCAACTTAAAGGACCCTATATCCTGTTACTTCAACATAAAATAGTAACTTTTTTGTCCATTAGGTTTTCTATCTCTGACTTGTTTAAATAAGGAACTTATTCTAACCAAAAAGTTTAAGTTTTAAGTTAACTTATTTTTTCCCTAAAAGTAAAAGTTGCGATTTGCAAAGTCACAACCACAAGAACTTGACAAATCCAAAAATTTCCCGTATTATTTATGACTGAATGGTCAGTCATATGAATACAAGAGAAATAATATTAAAGGAATCACAAAAAATATTCTCTGAGAAAGGATATTATAAAACTCGAATAGAGGATATAACAAAATCTGCAAAAATTGCAAAGGGAACTGTCTATTTATATTTCAAATCAAAAAAAGACCTGTTTACAAGCATAATTGAGAAAACGCTTCTGGATTTCTATAATAGAATAAAAGAAGCTTCGGAGAAGGAAAAAGATGAAATTACCAAGTTGAAAAAAATAATAAGTGAGATGATACAGGAGTTTGCTGATAAGGAAATGTATTTGAGAAAGGTGGAGATTCACAGATTAATGGAGGATAGAGACTTAAGAGCGGAGTTTAAAAAAAGAGTATTTCCCATATTTAAAGAAATTAGCGATTATGCAACAGGTATAATAAAAGAAGGAATTAAAAAGAGTAAAATAAAAGGGGAAAAACCTGAGGTAATATCAGCATTCATATTCGGTGGGATAAGAAATACCTGTCTTATGCATGACTTTATGTACAGGGAAAACATAAATAAACAAACAATTGAAAAAGAAATTTTTAATATACTTGAAAAGGGGCTTTTTAAAAGAGACAAAAAGGAGGATTTATGATTTTACAGATTCTTTTGATTTTTTCAATGGTTCTTACAGAAGAAGAAGCGGTTAAAACAGCCATTGAAAAATCCCCTCTTCTGCTTGCTGAAAAGGAAAAGATCAATCAGAAAATAGGAGATGAGATTATCTCTATCTCAAATTTTTTACCAAAAATTTCTCTCAGTGCAAGTTATTCTTATTCTTCTTTTACTGAGAAGATGACCCAGTATCAGATAGTGGGGATAGATACAACCACATGGCAACCAATATACGAGTCTTTTGAAGTGGAATTTGGGAGTGCAGAGAGAAAGGGGATTATTTTATCAATAAATCAGAATGTATTTGACTGGTTTAAATCGTTCCACTCTTATAGGGCTTCTTTAAAAAACAAGTTCGCTGAAATTGAAACTTTTGAAGGCAAAAAAATATGGCTTGAAAATGAAATAAGAAAGATATACACTGAAATTTTATTCTTGAAAAAACAGTTGAACATTCTTGAAAAGACAAAAGAGAATCTTAAATCCCATTACAAAGTTGCAAAAAAAAGATACGAAGAGGGATTAGCCTCAGAACTTGAATTTCTTCAGGCTGAAATATCCCTTAAGAACTTTGAACCCCAGATAGAGATTGTAAAGATGGGACTTCAAAATTTAAAAGGTCTTTTAAAAAATCTCGCGGGAATAGAGGAAGAAATAGAAATAAAAGACACAATTTATTTTGAGAAGTTTGATGCAAGGATTGACACTCTATATGATAAGGCACTTTCTGAAAGAAAAGATATTGTAAGTTTGAAACTGAACATAGAAGCAATGAAAGAAGTTATTGAAGTCCAAAAAGATCTTGATAAACCAAATTTGTTTTTCTCCTATCAGTATCAGTATTCAAGGCCCTACGGTTTTTTTCAGGATAAATGGGGTGGATATTATACATTAACTTTTGGTATTTCATGGAATATATTTGACGGTCTTGTAACCTATGGAAATGTAAAAAAAAGCATGGCAAATTACGAGTATTTAAAAAAGAATTTAAAGTTTATAAAGTCAAATGTTAAAAGTGAAATAGAAAATTCAGTAGAGGCTTTAAACACAAATGAAAAAATTGTTGAAATCCAGAAGGAAAATGTTAAACTTGTGGAAAAAGCCTTAAATGTTGCAAAAGCTCAGTATGAAAATGGCTGGATTTCTCATATTGAATACATGGATGCAGAACTCTCTGCATTAAATACAAGGTTAAACCTTTTAAAAGCAATAAAGGACTACAAAGTTTCAAAACTTGATTTAATAAAAACCCTTAAAGGGGCAATTTCAATGGGAGGAGTTTAAAAATGAGAGGGAAAATTTTAGTTTCTGCATTAATTTTAATGATTTTAATCTCATGTAAACCTGATGGAAATGAAGTAAAAAAGGGGAAGATAGTTCCGGTTACACTTACCTATCCAGAAAAAAGAGAGATTGTAAAAACAATACTCTTCACCGCTGACATTGAAGGAAACCCTGACATATATGTATATCCTGAAATTCCAGGATATTTTTTAAAATACGCTGTGCGTGAAGGAGAAAAGGTTGAAAAAGACGGAGTAATTGCCTATATTGAAAGGAGAATTCCTGGGATGGAATATAAACCAATCCCTGTTAAATCACCTATCTCAGGTTATGTATCAGAACTTGAAAAGGAAAAAGGAGAATTTGTTACTCAGACAAAACCAATTGCAAGGGTCGCAAAATATAGAGAATTATTTGCTGTCATCTCTCTGCCCGGAAAATATGCAGAAAAACTTAAAATAGGAGAAAAGGCAGAAATTATTTTTGAAAATGGTAAAAGAACAATCGGAACAGTAAACTGGATTTCCAAAACTCTTGACTCCTTTACAAAGACATTAAAGGTAAAAGTGATTTTTGAAAATCCAGGAGGAATATATCCTGGAATGGTCTGTGAGGTTGAGATACCTGTTGAAAGAAAAAAAGATGTGCTTTCAGTAGAAAAAGATGCAATTCTTGGAGATATAATAAAATATGTATTTGTCAAAAAAGGGAATGTAGCAAAGAAAAAAATAATAGAAACAGGTATAGAAAACAAAGAGTATGTTGAAATTCTTTCAGGGATAGTAGAAAAAGATACGGTTATTTTAAAAGGAAATAGGATTTTAAAAGACAGGATGAGGATAGAGATTAAGGAGGAATAAAATGACAAAGGCAAGTTTGAGAAAACCTCTTCTTGTGATAGTGGTATTTACTGTTCTTTTAATTGGGGGATTTGTTTCTTTAAGAGAACTACCCATAGACCTTTTTCCTGACATTTCCCTGCCCGTAGTTTCAGTTGTAACATTTTATCCAGGTGCAGGTCCTTTAGAAGTTGAGAAACAGGTAACAAAATTCATAGAGGATGCCGCAAGCACTGTTCCAAATATCAAAAACATAAGGTCTATTTCACAGGAAAACATCTCGGCAGTTACACTTGAATTTGAATGGGGAACCGATATAAACGAGGCTGCAAACGACTTAAGACCAAAATTAGATTTAATAAGAAGCGATTTGCCCGAGGATGCAGAGGCTCCTGAAATATTCAAATTTGATATATCAATGTATCCAATACTTATATTGTCTATCACAGCAGAAGATACCACCTTTGATATAAGAAAATTATTTGATGATGAGATAAAAGATGAAATTGAAAGGGTTCCAGGTGTTGGACAGGTTCAGTTCTGGGGAGGTGGAAAGAAAAGACTTTTAAAGGTTGAGGTTAAAAAAGATATAATGGAAAGTTATGGAATTGACCTCAATATGCTTGCAAGTATGATAAAGTTTGAAAATATGAACATACCTGCGGGTGAGGTTGAATCAGATAGCAAAGTTTATACGGTTAGAATACCAGGTGAATTCAAAGATTTGAAAGAAGTAGAAAATCTCTCTATTTACACTCCAAAAGGAGTTAAATTGAGACTCGGGGATATTGCAGATGTCCAGATTGACTATGAGAGGAGAATAAATTATGTAAGGAGTAATGGAAAACAGTCAATTTTAACAGGAATCTTAAAACAATCAGGGGCAAACACAGTAGAAGTTACAGAAAATGTAAAGAAAAAATTAAGAGAGCTTGATAAAAGATATGAAAGGGATAAGGTTAAGTTTATTGAGATACTTGATTCTTCAAAACTTATAAAAGATTCAATTTACAACCTGGCAAGAACTGTTTTAATAGCTGCAATACTTGTTATACTTGTTGCATTTTTCTTTCTAAGAAACATAAGAGGAAGTATAATAATTGCAGCAACAATACCTGTATCCCTTATAGTTGCATTTATATTCCTCTACTTCACGGGTGCATCAATAAATATTGTGTCCCTGTCATCTCTTGCAATAGCAATAGGCATGGTTGTGGACAGCGCAGTTGTTGTCCTTGAAAATATATTCTATCACAGGGAAAGAGGTGAAGGAAGAAGGGAATCCGCACTTTTCGGAACTCAGGAGGTATCTCAGGCAATCACAGCATCAACTCTTACAACCATAGCAATATTTTTACCTATATTAATTATAAGAGGATTGATTTCAGTTATGTTTAAACAGCTCGCATTCACAATCTCAATAATACTTATTACTGCGCTCTTCACAGCATTTACATTAACTCCTGTCCTGTCTTTTAAATTTCTGAAAATAAAAGAAAAAAAGGGATTAAGCAAAAAAATATCGGATTTGTTCGAAAAATTATACTTACCCTTGGAAAAGGGCTATAATTTCTTTCTATCCTTTAGTTTAAGACATAAAATGATTATATTTTTTAGTGGAACAGCTCTTTTTATACTCGGTGTATTGCCCTTTGCAACAGGAATTTTGAAAACAGAATTTTTCCCAGAAACAGATACAGGTCAGATAAGAGGGAGTTTTATATTACCACCCGGAACAAAACTCGAAGTTACCAATGAAATTGTTAAGGAATTTGAAGATTACTTTTATAAAGAGATACCTGAATACGAGGTTTATGGAGTAAGAGCTGGAAGAACAGAAGGAGGATGGGCAAGTATAATGGGAATGGCAGAAGGAGATAACACAGGATTTCTATCCCTAAGGTTTGTTCCAAGAAAAGAGAGAAAAAGGAGCACACAGGAAATAACATATCTTTTAAATGAAAAGTTAAAAGAGATTCCTGGAATTGTTCAGGGGTCTTTTGAAATAAGTGGTGGATTTTCTGCATCTATTATGGGGACATCTCCATTAGAAATAAAAGTTTTCGGATACGATATAGAAGAAATTGATTCCATTGTAAATCTTATAAATGAAAGGCTTGAAAAAATAAGAGGTATATCAGGTCTTTCAATTTCAAGACAGTCAGGGATGCCTGAACTTGCATTCAAATTCAAGAGAAACATTTTGAAACATTATGGACTTTCAGTATCTCAGGTTGCAAGTTATTTAAGATATGCAATAACAGGAATAAATGCAGGAGTTTTAAGAAAGGCCGGGGAAGAGATAGATATAATTGTAAGGCTGGACGAAAAATCAAGAAGAGATATAAATATACTTAAATCAATAACAATACCTCTTGCGAACGGAAAGAGGGTGCCGATTGAAAACCTGGGGGATTTTGAGGAAGAGGAAGGACCTTTAAAGATTGACAGGGAAAATAAAGAAAGGGTTGTGAAAATTACAGGAAGTTTTTATGGAAGGGCTTTGAGTGAGGTTATAAAGGATATATATAAAACATTTTCGGAAATAAACATACCTGAGGATATAAAGATAGAAATAGGAGGTTCCTTTTCCCAGCAAAGGGAGAGTTTTGGTGTTCTCTGGCTCGCGTTCATAATAGGAGCAATTTTAGTTTATCTTGTTATGGTAGCACAGTTTGAATCATTTTTACATCCCTTTGTCATAATGTTTGCTGTTCCATTCGGGATAGTTGGAGTGAGTGCATCACATTTAATTGCTGGAATACCCTTTTCAGTAAACTCGTTCATAGGTCTTATTATGCTTGTCGGAATAGTCGTGAACAACTCAATAGTACTAATAGATTATGTTAATATTTTAAGAAAAAGAGGATTTGAACTACAAGAGGCGGTAAAGGAAGCAGGAAAAAGAAGGTTAAGACCCATTGTTATAACAACAGCAACAACCATATTCGGGCTTCTGCCCTTAGCACTTTCTACTGCAGAAGGTTCTGAATCATGGAGACCTCTTGGAGTATCTGTTGTTGGAGGGCTTTTAGTTTCAGCCTTTATAAGTCTTATAATAGTTCCGATAGTCTATGTATTTGTTGAAAGATTAAAAGGAGTTAAAAAATGAAAATGCTTCAGATAATATGTAACTCGGGTTTTGAGGATTATTTACTTAAAAATTTTGAGAAAATCGGAATAAAAAGATTTACAAAGATAGAAAGGGCACTCGGAAAGGGAGAGTCCTCAGAACCCCATATGGATTCCCATATATGGCCCGGGTTTCATGTCATTTACTTTGTTGCAGTTGAGGATGAAAAATACCCCAAAGTAAAAAGTATGCTTTTTGAAATGAAAGAAAAACTAAAGGAAAAGGGTTTTAAGGTTTTTGTTTACAACATATTTGAGAAAATATAATTATAAATATGATTATCCAGGATTTAGAAAAAACTATTGAACTGGAAAAAGGGAAAATTAAAAAAATTTATAAAAAGGGAGAGATAAAGCATGATTTTGTATTTGATGGAAAATTGTTTCCCTCTTTCTGCGATTCCCATACCCATTTAATCAATGAATGACTTTCAAGAATAAGATACAGTCTGAAGGATAAAAAATCAAAAAAAGAAGTTTATGAATTTTTAAAGGAAATTTTAATGAAGAAAAAGGATATAATTATTGCCTACGATTTTGATGAAAGCAAATGGAAAGAAAAGGAATTTTTAAAAAAAGAAGAACTTGATAAAATTTCAAGGGATATTCCTATAATTTTAAGGAGAATCTGCGGTCATTTTGCAGTTGGAAATTCAAAGGCACTTGAAATTCTCAAGAATGCACAGGGAATTGACTTTGAAACAGGGGTAATGAAAGAGGAAGTCCCCTTGAATTTAAATTACTATTTCCCACCTAAAAAAGATGAGATAAAAAGGGCATTTTTAAAGAGTCAGGAAATGGCTCTATCTTATGGAATTACAGAAGTTCATGATATAGTGGGTCTTAAAAATTTTGAAAATTTAGTTGAATTTGACGATAATGATTTTTTAATAAGGATAAACCTTTATGTTGTTCTGAAAAATTTAAATGAGATAAAAGAGTTCGAAAGAATAAAAGAAACTTGTAAGGACAAAAAATTTTTTAAACTTAAAGGGATAAAAGTTTTTTCTGACGGCTCAATTGGTGCAAGAACAGCGTTTTTAAAAGAGAATTATTTAGATTTAAAGGGTGAAAGAGGAAAATTACTAATTGATGAAGAAACTCTTGAGGGATTTATAAAATATGCAGAAAAAAAAGGGATGCAACTTCTTGTTCATGCAATAGGCGATGCTACAATTGAATTTGTTTTAAAGGTATTTAACAGGTTGATTTCTGAAAATCCTTTAAGACACAGAATAGAGCATTTTGAAATTGTAAATGAAGATATAATAAAGATGGTAAAAAAATCAAATATTTACCTCTCAATGCAACCGAACTTTGTTAGGAACTGGCAAGAAAAAGGAGGAATGTATTATAAAAGGTTGGGAGAGAAAAGATGGAAAAATATGAATTTATTTAAAACTCTTTTAAATGAAGGGATAAAAATAGCTTTTGGCTCTGATTGTATGCCTTTAGGTCCTTTATACGGAATAAAAGGCGCATTAAATCATCCTATTGAAAAAGAAAGGATTGATTTTGAAACAGCAATGAAACTTTATACAAAAAACCCAAGAGAATTTTGCTTTGAAGAAGGTGAAAGGGGTAAAATAAAAGAAAATTTTGATGCAGATTTAATTTTAATTGATGAGAAGAACAACTTATATGCAACAATTTTTAAAGGTAAAATTTTTTACTCATCTACTTGACATTTTTTTCTGTTTCCTGTATTATATATACTCTTTAAAAATATTAATTTTTACTCTTTGAAAAGAATGATGGATGTGTTCTGGAAGGATTATAAAAAATTTTTTATGGAGGGTTTGATCCTGGCTCAGGGCTAACACTGGCGGCGTGTCTTAGCCATGCAAGTCGTGGGCGAACTCCTGACTTTGTCGGGAAAGTAGACCGGCGGACGGCGGAGTAACACGTGACTAACTTACCTTTGGGACCGGGACAACCACTCGAAAGGGTGGCTAATCCCGGATATAATCTCAATAGAGCATTCTGTTGGGATGAAAGGGGGCTTAACTTCGACTATGTTGAGGTGCTCCCACCCAAAGAGAGGGTCGCGTCCTATCAGGTTGTTGGTGAGGTAAAAGCTCACCAAGCCTATGACGGGTAGCCGGCGTGAGAGCGTGGCCGGCCCGAGGGGCACTGAGACACGGGCCCCACTCCTACGGGAGGCAGCAGGCTAGAAACTTGGGCAATGGGGGAAACCCTGACCCAGCGACGCCGCGTGGGGGATGAAGCCCTTCGGGGTGTAAACCCCTGTTTCCGGGGACGAGGTTCTGACTGGCAAATAGCCTGTTGGGGTGACAGTACCTGGAGAGGAAGCCCTGGCTAACCTCGTGCCAGCAGCCGCGGTAATACGGGGAGGGCAAGTGTTGCCCGGATTTACTGGGCTTAAAGGGGGTGTAGGCGGTCAGGTGTGTCGGGCGTGAAATCCACCGGCTCAACTGGTGGACTGCGTCTGATACTACTTGGCTAGAGGTCGCCAGAGGAGAGTGGAACTCCCGGTGTAGCGGTGAAATGCGTGGATATCGGGGGGAACGCCGGTGGGGAAGCCGGCTCTCTGGGGCGATCCTGACGCTGAGGCCCGAAAGCTGGGGTAGCGAAGGGGATTAGATACCCCCGTAGTCCCGGCCGTAAACGATGCGGGCTAGGTGTTCCCTCTGTAAAGGGGGAGTACCGCAGGGAAACCGTTAAGCCCGCCGCCTGGGGAGTACACTCGCAAGGGTGAAACTCAAAGGAATTGACGGGGGGGCGCACAAGCGGTGGAGCGCGTGGTTCAATTCGATGCTGATCGAAGAACCTTACCTGGGCTTGACATGCTGGTAGTATTCTGATAGAAATATCAGGAGACTCCGACTTGTCGGAGAACCAGCACAGGTGCTGCACGGCTGTCGTCAGCTCGTGCCGTGAGGTGTTGGGTTAAGTCCCGCAACGAGCGCAACCCTCACCCTTAGTTACCATCTGCCCCGACTTATGTCGGGAGCTGGGCACTCTAAGGGGACTGCCGCCGATGAGGCGGAGGAAGGTGAGGATGACGTCAAGTCTGTATGGTCCTTAAGTCCAGGGCTACACACGCGCTACAATGGGCGGTACAGAGGGTTGCAACCCCGCAAGGGGGAGCCAATCCCTAAAACCGCTCCCAGTTCGGATCGGGGTCTGCAACTCGACCCCGTGAAGCCGGAATCGCTAGTAATCGCCGGTCAGCAATACGGCGGTGAATACGTTCCCGCCCCTTGTACACACCGCCCGTCACGCCATGGAAGCCAGGGGGGCCCGAAGACTCAGGGATTAAAACCTGGGTTTAAGGCAAGCCTGGTGACTGGGGCGAAGTCGTAACAAGGTAGCCGTACGGGAACGTGCGGCTGGATCACCTCCTTTCATAAGGAAAACTCTTCCATATTTTTCCCTTTTGGAACACATCCATTTTTTTAAATTAATTAAAAGGAGGTGTTAATGAAAAAAGTAGCAGTGGTTGTGGTAATCTTATGTGCTTCTTCTCTATATGCTCTTGCTGGTATGCCTTTCAATCTTGAAGGCAAATTCAACTATAATATTGTAAGCAATGCATATGGTATAAAGGACATGGATGCAACTGATATGAATATCGGTATAAATGCAATTTTACCGGTGTTTATGGGTTTAAAAGCAAGATTAAATCTTATTGGATTCCAGATGTACACTGTAAAACCTGAGGGTTTAGATGAATCCACCACAAATACATTCAGCTTGAATCTTTTAAGCGGTGGAGATTTAATGTACTTCTTCCCTGTTCCTACATTTAACCCCTATGGATTTGCAGGGCTCGGGGTTGCCAATGTATCACCTGAAGGGGGTGAATCTGCAACATCTTTTAATGTAAGATTAGGCGTAGGAGCAGGATATTCACTTCCAACAGTATCCTTTTTCCTGGAAGCAGGATACCAGATGTTTGATTCCGGGATAGAAGGTGAAGAATCAGAAGGGACAATCCTTATAGGTGCAGGAGCAAGATTCTAAAAATACTTTTGTATCTAAAATTAAAAGGGGAGGCTTTGTCCTCCCCTTTTTTATTCTGTATCCGAAAGTATAAATGAAAAATTATTTCACTTTTAACTTCTAACTTATTTTCTTTAAAATATACTTCTTATGAAATTCCAGAGGATTAAAGGGACAAGGGATATATATGGCAGGGATTATGAAATATTGATGGAATTTTATCAAAGAGCCAAGGAAGTAATAGAAAAATTCGGATATTCTTTTATGATAACTCCCACCTTTGAAGATGTGAATTTATTTATACATTCAACAGGTGAAACAACTGATATTGTTGAGAAAGAAATGTATGTTTTTGAAGACAAAGGTGGCAGAAAAGTTGCATTAAGACCAGAAGGTACCCCATCTATTTTAAGAGCCATTTTAGAAAATAAAATAGAAATTCCCTGTAAGGTCGCTTATTTTGCGAATATGTTCAGGCATGAAAAACCACAGAAGGGGAGATTCAGAGAATTTTATCAGCTCGGTGTTGAATATATAGGATATATAGACCCTCTTGTTGATTTTGAAATGTTTTTGATAATAAGAGAACTTATGGACATATTTGAGGTGAAAAATTATTATTTTGAAATTAACTCAATGGGATGCATAGATGATAGAAAAAGATATAAAGAAGAACTAAAAAATTATTTATTAGAGAAATTTGAAATCCTGTGTAATGATTGTAAAAGGCGATTTGAAAGAAACCCCTTAAGAGTTCTTGATTGTAAAATTGACTCTGAAAAAATCAAAGACTTCCCCAGAATAACAGAGTTTTTATGCAATGAGTGTAAAGAACATCTTGAAAAATTAAAAATGTATTTAAATAAAAACAATATAGAGTTTAGTGTTAATCCTAAACTTGTAAGGGGTATTGATTATTATACAAAAACTGTTTTTGAGGTGAAATCAAGCAAGATTGGAGCACAGGACGCGCTCGGCGGAGGAGGTAGATATGATGAACTTATGAAAATAATAGGCGGTCCTGATACACCTGCCTGTGGTTTTGCAATGGGAATGGAAAGAATAATTCTGGCTTCTGAATATAAATTACCAGATGAAAAAGATTTAATATTTATTTTATATACAAACCCTGAATTGAAAGAAAAGGCATACAAACTCTATTTTTCCTTAATAAAAGAACCTCTTAAATGTGATATTGTTTTTGATGATAAGTCTTTAAGGTCCCAGATGCGCAAGGCGAATAAAAAGGGAGCAAAATATGTTATAATACTCGGGGAAGAAGAAGAAAAAATGGGAGGATACAAAATAAAGGATATGGAGAAAGGAGAAGAGAAATTTATTAAGAAAGAAAACTTTTTAAAATATTTTAAAAATATTTAATCAGAAAAATTTATTATAGTATCTCAAAATCAATTCTTGATGTTTCAAATCCTGTTTCTTTAAAAAATCCTTCAAGATATAAAACTTTGCCTTTTGGAAGTTTAAGGTTATCATTAACCCACTTCATTATTCTCTCATATCTCCTTTTTGTAAGTTCAGGGTCTTTACCATAAACCATAACTTTTACCTTTGCTCGTGCTTTTTCCTTTATTATTGATTTTGCTTCTTCCAAGAGGGACTGGGATTTTATTCCGTCCTTATCTTTCTCAAAGATTTCGTTCCCATCAACCGATACAATCCATCTTACACCCTCTTCATACAGAATTCCACTGAGTTTTATCTTTTTGGGAACAGTTTTAACATCATTACCCGCAGCATCTTTAACCTGAAAGGTATAAAAATAATCAAGGCTCACATCAATTACATCATTCTTTTCATTTTTTCCATTCCATTCTATAACTTTAGGGGGTTTGCCTTCTCCTGAATAAACTCTGAAAACTTTGTTGTTTGAATCAAGAATTTGCAATGTCCATTCTTTAACTTCTCTCCCAAAAAATGGGTTAAAAAATCCTATTTCACCTCTTACAATGCTCTGGAGCCATGCTTTTCTGAGTTCCTCTGATGCAAGAGATGGAAGAGGCGGTTTTATTATGCCTTCACCAAAACGCTCATCATATATGTATCCTTTTTTAACCAGGGGCTCGTAGGCAGCATCAATAGGATTGTAAAAGAGTTTCCATACCCTCTTTCTCTCCTCTATCACTCCTTTATACTTTTCCTTGATCTCATATTCCTTTTTTTCCTCTTCCTGAGAGAAAAGAGGTAAGGTCATTAAAAACATAATTAAAATTCTTCTCATTTTCTTATTCAAGAATAAATCTAAAAGTTATATAACCGGACTGCAGAACATCGCCTCCAGGAGGTAATGGAGCAAACTTCCATGAAATCAATGTTCTCTTAACCATATCATCCCATTCAGGATAACCTGATGTCTGGAAAACCACTATATTGGATTTTACCCTGCCCTCGGGTGTCACATAGAGTCTCAACACGATAACAGCCTCTGCTCCCCTCTCAGCAGCCCAAGAAGGATAAGATGGCATAGGTCCATAAAGTATCTTTCTGTTTGCAATACTTCCTGATACTTCAAAGGTAACTTTTTTTTCTTTTTTTATAGTAGGTGTTGTTCTCACCTTTATACTCGGTGTATGGGTAACAGGCGGAGGTGCAGATTCTTCAATCTTTACACCTATATTTAACCTGCCTCCGCCACCGCCTGTGGGACCCGGTTCCATCAATCCACCACCTCCTTCCTGAGCGTACTCAGGTGCAGTTTCACCTATACTTATTGCAGATTTATGAACAGGCGACTTCAGAATTTCAGAAGTTGGAACTCCCCTGCCTACAACTATCTCACCACCAAGCCCGCTTTCCTCAACCGCAATATCTGATATATCTATCTGAGCCTGCGGACCGGGTGCTTCTGTAACTTCCTTTATTTCAATACCCCCTATGGGTGGAACAGCCCCTGGTTCCTGAGGCAATTTTTGAATCTCGGGTATATCAAGTTTCTGTGTGACTACAGGAACCCTTGGAGGTTCAGGAGGCGCCATTTTCTTTAATGCATACATTATATTTGGAGCAACCTTCACTTGTTTAGGTTTGGGTTCTTCAGGCTTTTTTTCTTCCACCTGAGATTTAGGCCCCTTTCTTTTTTCCTCTTCAAGAAGGGTGACTGACAGGCTTTCTGTGGTCTCTATTCTTTCCTGTCTTAAAAGCAAAAGTAAAAATATTAATATGTGAACTATTATAGAGGTTACAAGTCCAAAGTAACTGTTTTTTCTCGGAGGTCTATATACAAGAGAATAAACTTTTGTTGTTGTAGTTCTCATTCTTTTTTCCTTGTTCCAAAAGCAACTTTATAAAAGAATTCTTTATCTTCATGAGAAAAATCTGCACTCAATTTTTTTAAATCGTCAAGAACTCTTAAAACAATGCCATGGGGAACATCTTTATCAGCTCTTATAAGCAAAAGTCTTGAAGGGTCTCTTTCAGCCTCCTGTTTCACAAATTCTATATAATTAACCCATCTTATGCTTTCTCCCTGCACAGCAATCCTGGTTCCTCTATGGTCTATATCTATGGTGACCATTTCAGCACCTCTTGGCTCAACAGTTCTTGCATATGGTAAAATCACCTGAAATGGAGGAGGTTTTAGGTGGATTACAGCAGTGGCTATCATAAAGGTTATTAAAATAGTAAATGCAACATCACACAGGGGGGTGATGTTAATTCTTGCAAATTGTCTTTCCCTTCTTATACTCATTTTCTCCTTAAAAGGGCAACCTCAACAGCACCCTTTTGTTTTGCAAGGTCAAGAATTTCAACAACCTCACCATGAGGGACAAGAGAATCAGCAGAAACTATTACCAGTCTTGAAGGGCTCCTTGCAAGGAGCTCAGGAAGAAGAGTATCAAGTTTTTCATAGTTTACAACCTGTTCGTTTAAAACTATCTGACCATTCTCTTTTATATAAATATTTACTTTGAATTCGGTTGTTGGAGATTCCTTTTCAAAAGGTGCTTTTCTTACTTTTGGTGCGGTAACCGAAAGCCATGTTTGAAAAATCGGAGCCGCACCAAGCACAAATACAAGAACAAGTAAAAGGGCTATATTTATTCCAGGGGTTAAATCTATTGACCATTCGCCTCCTGTAAATACTCTTCTCCTCATAATTTTGACTTATCCCTTATATAAATTAAATAGTTTAAAATCTCTTTACTGGAAACTTCAATTCTTGCAACGAGATGATTTATCTTATTTCTAAAGTAGTTGTACATAATTGCACAGGGAACTGCAATTATTATACCCAGCGCTGTTGTTAAAAGAGCAATGGCAACACCCTCAAGCATTGCTTCAGGTCCAACAGCCGCGCCTCTTTTTGCAACTCCATAAAATGCCTGAATTATACCAACAACTGTTCCAAGAAGCCCTAAAAGAGGTGCAATGTAACTTGCTGTTCCAAGTATTGCAAGTTTTCTGCCAAGTTCAAGTTCGGTTACCATTATTCCAGAATCAAGAACAGAATGTAGAACATCTTTTGGAAGTTCCGGATTCTCAAGTAGCATATAAACAACTCTTGCAATCGGTGTTTTCATGGTTTCAGAAATCGCTCTTATCTCCTCTATCTTCCCCCTTTCAATAAGGTTCTTTGCCCTTGATATAAATCTTGTCTCTTCTCTTTCTGAGAGTTTCCTGTAGGAAAGAATTCTATCAATTATAGCCCATAGAGCCACAAGAGAAAGAATCTCAAGGGCAAGCATAAATGGATTAAGAACCAGATTTATAATGTTCTGTCCAAGTATCATAAAATCCTCCTTTTATTTTCTTAAAGCACCTGCCCTTGAAAGGGCATCCTCCTTAATGTTTTTATCACTCGTAATCTGGACAACTGCCTCATATATTGAGGCTGCTTTATTTAAATCACCGTTTATCTGATAGAGGTATGCAAGTTGATACAGACCTTTGATTCTGTAAGGGTCGTCCATTCCACCGGTCTGAATAAGTGCGGAATAACCCTGAATCGCATTCGAGGAGTTTCCTATCTTCTGGTGTGCCTGACCAAGAACAAAGTAATATCTTGTCGCTACTTCAGGAGCAGGACTCTGTGCCTCAAGCTCTCTTATAGCCTCTCTCAATTTTCCAAGATTTAAAAGACATTCTGCTTTCAGGACAATACCCTCTTTTGCAGCAGGATGCATCGGATAGTCCTTTATAAGTTTATCAAGAACCTCTTTTGCCTGAAGATAACTTTCCTGTTGAATTAAACCCATTGCTTCCAGTTTAAGCATTAAGGGGACATCTTCGTGCTCCGGGAAGTATGTAACAAATTTTTCGGCTTCCTCAGCCATAGCCTTGCTATTACCAATTGCAGAGTAGGATGCAACAACAACTTTCTGAGCCATGGGAGCAAGTTCTGATTTTGGAAAAAGAAGTATAACCTTTTTTGCCTTTTCTATTGCGGATTCATATTCCTTATCATTGTAAAACTTCGCAGCAAGATTGTAGAGGTTTTCTGCAAGAAGTTCGCTCTCGGGAAATTCCTTTGCATATTCTTCGATTTTTTCAGACTCTCCTTTTGATGAAAAATAGTATGCCTGTTCAAGTAATTTTTTTGCATTAACCGCAAGGCTATCTTCAGAATAAAGGGACAAAAATTTCTTTAAAACACTCACTGTCATATCATAATTTTTCATATTGTAATAGGTTGACGCAAGTTCCACAAATCCTTCCTTTGCTTTTTCAGACTCAGGATACTGCTCAAGCAGAACATTGTAATAGGTTATAGCTTTTTCTGATTCACCTGCCCTGAAATATGTATTTCCAAGGTGATAAGCAGAAAGACTTGCGTAATGGGACTTATCAGGAAACTCGTTTAAAAGACCTTCCCATTCTTTAATTGCGTTCGCATAATAACCCGCTCTTGCAAAAGATTCTCCTGCATAAAACAAGGCAGCAGGTGCAAGTTCAGAAGAGGGATAGGTCTGAACTATGGATTTAAATGTATATGCAGATTGAAGATAATTTTTCTTTTTTTCTTCACTGTCCTGTATGTCTCCACTTTTATTATAAATTGCGACTCCTTTACCAAAAATTGCAGAAACTACCGCTGATGTGTCTTTTTGATAACCACTTATTACAACATCAAATTTCTGTATCGCAGCATCATACCTTTTAGTTTCAATATAACACCATCCAAGAGCATCAAATATTTCACCCATTATCTCAGGATCTCCACTTTCCATAAGAGACTCATAAATATTTATAGCCTTTGCAACATCTTCTCTCTGATAATAGGCTTCTGCAAGCATGTGTCTTATTCTGTTTCTCCACATGGAATAATAATGGAACATATCCGTGTCTGTGTTTTGAACAGGTGGAGACTTTAAAAATTCCTCTCCCGCTGATATCGCCTCATCATACTGCTTTGTGTCTATCATGCTTTTGAGAAGCATAACCATTGATGGATAAGCAACGAATGTACTTTTGGCATATTTTAAAAGAGACTCAAGTTGATACTGAGACTCAAGAACTTTACCCTCTTTATAGAGGATACATGCAGTTAGATAATCACCTACGCCTCTGTATTCACCTGTATTATAAACACTGCTCAACTGTCTGTAGGAAACTATAGCCTGAGATGAATCTCCCAGTTCAAGATATGTTCTTCCGAGTTCCATGTGAGCAACAGGAGCAACTCCTGTTCCTGGAAAATCAAAGGCTGATTTTAAAAGGTATTTCAATGCCTCCTGCTTTTCCCCGATTTCCCTCAAAGCTTTACCACACATAAGATAGGCATGAGCAGAAAGAATTCTATCACTGTGTTTTAAAAGAGGCTTAAAATAAAGAAGTGACTTGGCATACTCTCCTAAGTGATAGAGACAGGCACCTATCTTATAATTTGCATAATCCAGTAAACTAGATCTTCCATAATCCTTTATAAACCTTATATAAAGTTCTCTTGCCCCACCGTAATCTTCATTCATATAAAGAGCCTCTGCTGATTCATAGGACGCATACTCTGCAAGAGGAGTATTGGGATAAAGCATAACAACTTTTTTAAAGTGTTGAAGAGCTTCTATAGGTCTTTTAAGTCTTGCAAGAGACTGAGCCTTGTAAAAAATTCCAACGCCTGTTAAAGCGTTTTCCAGCTTCTTATAGGCAGATTCATATATATTCTGAGTAAAATAATATATACCCTGTGCTTCAAGAACCCTGATATCATTTGCATAGCCCGGAAATTTTTTCATCTTCTGTATTAAATACTCTTCTGCTTCTTCAGGGTGATTTCTTGCAAGATGGATAAGCCCAAGTGCATAATAAACTTCTGGAAGCAAATATGTATTCTGAGCTTTTTCTTCAAGGTCCTTAAATATTCTGTATGCTTTTTCATACTCACCTATATTAAAATAACATTCGCCAATTCTATAATCAAATTCAAAAGACATTTCCTTGCCAAGATTGGTTTTTTTAAGTTCTTGGTAATAGTCTATTGCAGATTCGTATAATCCTTCATGAAAAAGAATCTCTGCATATTCAACTTTTTTTATTTCTTCTTCTGAAAAAATAAGGGAAAATAAAATAAGAATTAATTTCATTTTTCTTTCTCGGTTTCTTCTGGTGTTTTTTCAGGTGTCTTTTCTCTAAAGAATATTTCACCTGCAGGTCCTATTGTTCTTATCTCTGCAAGGAAACCGCTCTCCTTAAAAACAGAACCTTTTCTCTCAACCACTATGCATTCATAATAATACTTTCCATCTCTGGCAAGATCACCAAAATCATCTCTTCCATCCCATATTATCTCTCTGGGAGGTGCGCTAAAATCTTTATAAACTCTGAGCACCTCTCCTTTATCATCTTTAACAATAAACTGATATTTTTCTATCTCTTTCTTTGTATTTACAAATATTCTAACCGGCAAAACATTATTCTCTCTTGAAGTTGGTGAGAACACAAAGGTTCTTGGTGAAACTTCAAGCCTGAAACCTGCAAAATGAAGGAACAGACTGAAATAAAAAATCATTGGGAATCCTCCACCTGATGCATAATGATAGGTTCCTGCAAAATCAGCCCCTATTGTTTTACCCACCATTGGATATTCTATTCCAAAGCCGAAGCAGAATCTTTTATTATCTATGCCACCCCTTATACTCAAAAATCTAAAGGGTCTGTATTCCATGCCTCCACCGAATTCAAGAATATTAAATTCTGGAATTGAATTTATATCAAAAAGAAAAAGAAATCTATCATAATACATTCTATAAGCAAATCCACCCTTTATTGAAAAGGGGTATCTTTCGTTCTCTTCAATCAGCTTGACTTTGGGTGATAGGATATTTTGAAAAGAAATCCCAAATGAAAAAGGATTATTGCCAAAGAACAGAAAACCCATATCAAGCCCCTGTCCGAGTCCACCCCATTCTGAAATTTTGTGATATAAGAGTTTATAAGAAATACCAACTCCCACATTATAAAATATTTCTTTTGCATAATTTAAAGAAGTTAATAGATTCAAATCAGAAAAGGTTTCACCTGACTTCTGTCCCCATATATCTGTTATTTCTATTTTACCTGCGTAAAGACCTGTAAAATGAATTCCAAAATTACCGTATTCTTTTGTAGGTCTTGCATAACCGAACCAGCCCATTCTTCCTCCAAGAGGAAGTATTGCATCAGAAAAAACGAGTTGCTGAGGATTTATATAGGCAAGACCCGCAGGATTATAATATACACTGCTTATATCTTCTGTAATTGCAGTTCCTGTTTTACCAAGAGCCAGAAATCTTGCAGAACCTGAAAAATGGGTATAACTGCCTGCAAAACCCCAGTTACCTTCTTCTGCAACAAGTAAGGAAAATAGAATTGAAATTATAATTAATTTTTTCATTACGCCTCCTATCTTATAATGCTTATAAGTCTCTTTGTTTCAAGAACCTTTTCAGCACCACTGGTTGCTTTTAAAATTACTACATAGGTTCCTGATGCCACTTTTTTCCCTTTATCATTTTTTCCGCTCCAGCTTATCCGATTTATTCCTGTGTTACCATCGTTTTCAAACTTTTTAACGAGATTACCAAAAAGGTCGTATATATAGAGTTTTACATTAGCGGGTCTTGGAAGGTAGAAACTGAAATGGGTGATTTCAGAACTAACTTTGCCAAAAGGATTGGGATAGTTTATCAATGTATCGGGAAGAGAGGACAGAGATGCTACATAAATGTAATCGGTATAGTGCTGACCTGTTCCAATGGAATCGGTTATCATTATCCTTATTTCTTCACTGATACCTGTTGTATAGGTAACATCTCCATCAAATGTGCCTGATGTGAGATAAATTACTTGAGGAGTTAAGGTTCCTGAAGCGGGCTGGAGATTTTCTGCAAACACAGGAATAAGGTATATATTGTGAGAATGAGGAACAAGGGTGCTTTCAGGGTCAACGAATCTTATTGTAAGATGAATCGGGTCTCCTGAAAGAACAGTATCAGGTGATACCTGAGAAATATACATACTTCCCACAATTAAAAGGATAATCTGGTTGCTCTGTCTGCTTATATCTTGGTCAAGAGCATAAACAACATAAGGACCACTTCTGTGAATTGTTACATGAAAAGAATCAACACCCTGTGACAGGTTTAAAACAGATGGAACTGTATCTATCAATGTATCAGTAGGATTAAAAACAAGTATTGCACTATCACTTACACCTGGTAGCCAGTTGTGATAATTATCACATACATAAACTCTCAAACTAAAAGGAATAGTAGAAGGTAGATAAGGAATTGTCCCTTTTTTACCATTAATAGGGTCACCTGGGAAGTGTCTTTCTCCAGGTCCTAAAAGCAAGAGTTTTGTATAATTTCCTGCATTAACCTGAAATGAAGGAGATAATGTATCTCCTGTAAAGTTTATGGTATCATAGGGTAAAACATAAAGAATCCTTGAATCGGTTCCACCAAACTGTGGTGGATTAGTTGCTATCTTGAACCAGACATTTACAATTGCAGAATCCAAAACCGATGTAGAATCAGGTATATATTCTGCAAGAGAATCATTGGAAGTTAAATAAATATCAGCATTACCCGAAACCGGGTTATAGTATTTATCAGTAAGAAACAATCTGAATCCAACTGTATCACCTGCAACTCTTGATAGAGGAGAAAAAGTTGCCTTTCCACCGATTGTTGTATCCCCGGGGACAAGTAGTTGGTTTTCATAAAGGACCTGCACTCTTGAAGGAACTGCAGGAGAAAGTGAAAGCGTGGATGAAGCACCTCTTGCACCGTTCTGAGCAATTGCATACACTGCGACATTACCAGCTCTGTATATTCTCACTCTGGGAATTGTAACACTTCCTTTGTAGACAGATGCACTGGTAGGGTCCATAAGATGATAGGCAGTCTGATTATCTATATTAAAATAAACAGGACCTGTATAGGATGTGTCAATCTGCCCTGTAGATTTATCAAGAACATATACAGTAATAGTAAATGTATCAAGAACAGAACCGGTTGTGGGACTAACTATTACCTGAATTGTATCAGGAGACTGGGCATAAAGGGGGAAAATAGAAATCAAAAACACTATTATTTTTTTCATATTCCACTCCTTTTCAATAAAATTTTAAACTGTCAAAAATTCAACCTGTTTAAGAAGTCTATTATAAAAATTTTTAAAACCCTTTGTCAAATCAAATTTTGTAATTGATGATGCACCAAGTTTTGTGACTTCAATGCCCGCACCTATGGTTGCAATAATGCAGGAAGGAATAATGTCCAATTTTGCACAGAGAGCAAGAGACAAAAGGGAAATAACAGTGTCCCCTGCACCTGTTACATCATAGACTTCAACTTTTATAGAAGGAATTTTAAAAACCCTGTTCTTTGAATCTATACCGAGCATACCTTTTTCACCCATTGTCATAACTATGTTTTTACATTTAATTTTATTCTTAATATTTCTCAGTGTAACTATTTTCCCGTTCTCATCTTTTACTCTTTTGCCAAGAGACTTTTCTACTTCTTTTAAATTGGGTTTAAATAGGTAGACGTTTTTATAAAGGAAAAAGTTCTCAAATTTGGGATCAACAAAAACAGGTTTATTTTTATTCTCTTTTAGAATTTCCTTTATTGTCTTTTTGAAAAGAAGTCCTTTTTCGTAATCCTGAATTAAAAAACCACCAGACTCTTTCTGTAATTTTTTTAAATTATCAAAAAATTTCTTTAAGACACTTCCTTTTATCTCAATATTATTCTCATAATCTATTCTCAAAATTTGCTGGTTTTGGGCAATTATCCTGCTCTTAACAATTGTCTTCCATTCATCACTTAAAAGGATATAATCGGTCTTTATTCTATTCTCCCTGAGCTTCTGGATTACTTTCTCTCCAGGATTGTCCTTCCCTATTACACCCATTAAAAGAGGCTCTGCTCCGAGAGACTTGATATTAAGGGCAACATTTGCAGCTCCTCCCAGATTGTAAAGGCTTTTTTCAACTCTTACAACAGGCACAGGAGCTTCAGGAGAAATTCTTTCAATTTCACCAAATATATACTCATCAAGAATCACATCACCTATTACTGCTATTTTAAAATTTTTTATTTTTTTCAGAAAATCATCGGGTTTTATCATAATATTTTTTTAACTTATTATAGGTCTTTTTTAATTCTTCTGAAATTACCTTGGTCTTATCTATTATAGGCATAAAATTAGTGTCTCCTGACCATCTCGGGACAATATGGAAGTGCATATGTTCTTCAAAACCTGCACCCGCTGTCTTTCCCATATTTACACCTATGTTAAACCCATCAGGATTATAGGCTTTTTTTAGAATTTTAATTGATTCTTTTACAAAACTCATAATCTCTGATATTTCTTTTATGTTAAGTTCATCAAGTCCTGGAACATGTCTGTAAGGAGCAACCATAAGATGACCAGGATTGTAAGGAAAAATATTCATTATAACAAATGAATGTTTTCCTCTTTTTAAAATAAAATTTTGTCTGTCTTTTTTTGAAGATGGTTTTGTGCAGAATATACACTCATAACCTTTTTTAAAACCTTTTATATATTTTATTCTCCATGGAGACCAGAGATTTTTCATTCTCCTGCCTTTGCAGTGGCAAAAGCAAGCTGATCAACTTTTTTCATCTCTTTTCTTGAAGCCTTTTTGATTTCCCATTTAAAATTTTTCAAAAGATTTTTAGCCTTTTTAAAAAGGAGTATTATTTTTTCCGCCCTTACTCTGTATTTTCCGAGAATTTGATTAACAACAAGTTCTGAATCAGTTCTCAGTTCAATTTCCTTTAATTTCATATCCATGGCTTTTTCAAGAGCAAAAATTAGTGCATTGTATTCCGCCACATTATTTGTTCCTTCTCCTATAAAAATGCCTTCTTCATAGATAACTTCACCTGAAGTCTTTTGAATTATGTAAGCAGAAGCAGAAGGACCCGGATTTCCTATGGAGGACCCGTCAAAGTAAATTATAACTTTCTCACTCATAAAACCTCCTCAGGAATATAAAGAATTCTACCGCAATGCTCACAGGTATCAATACCTCTGGTTTTTCTCAGATAATTAACCTTTTGTGTGGGAACAAAGGCATGACACCCCCCACATGCACCATTTCTCACAGGAACAACAACCGGGTCATTCCTTATACTCCTTACCCTTTCATAAATTTCAAGGTATTGATTCTTTATTCTCTTTGATATTCTGAGCCTCTCGTCCTTTCTTATGGGTAATTCTTTCTTTAAACTATCGGACTCTTTTTTGAGGTTCTCTATCACTTCCTGGAGCCCCTCTATCTTGCCTTTACTCTGATTTTTAAAACTCTCAAGCTCCTTTTTCTTCTCCTCTATTTCCTCTATTAAATTCAAAGCTTCCTCTTCTAACTTCCCCTTTTTCTTCTTTGCCTCTCCTATCTCTTTCTCAATTGCCCTGTACTCCTCATTGGTTCTGACCTTCAACCTATCCTGCTCAAATTTATTTATCGCGGATTCTATATCCTCAATTTCAAAAAAGTAATCCTTTAATCTTTTATCCATCCCTGAAAGTTTTTCTTCTTCCTCCTTTATTTTATTTATTATTTCTTCTATCTCTTTATGGAAATTTTCTATTTCAATCGGTATATTTTTAATTCTTTTTTCCATGTGAAATATAAAAATATCCTTGTCCTGAAGTTCCAGAAGCTTATTTAATTCCTCTCTTATATCCTCGCCCATCCTCTTATAACATTCTCAATTGAATTTTCAATGAATTTTAGAACTTTATTATAATACTTTGTTGACAGTTTTGAAAAATCAGAGTCAATTTTACCATCTCTATAAAGCATGATATCTGATGGATAAGGAAAACTTTTAAACCCTTTTAGTCTTTTAAAATCAAAAATCTTATCTATGCCTTTCAAGCTAAATTTAAATTTAGAATACACAATGACAATCTCATCAGCACCACCATGTCCGTTAAATATAAACAACTCTTCTATTTTATTGAGATGAAGTGAATAGATGACCTCTTTAACAATCTTTTTAAAAGTTTTAGGTGTTAATGTAACTGTTCCAGGATGCCCTGTAAAGTTTTTTGAAATACTAAAAGGAAGAGATGGCAAAAGAATTGATTTAAATTTCTTTGCGATGTCTTGAGCAAAAAAATAGGGGGCAAAGATATCAACTCCAAGAGGTCCTGTACCATAAGTTTCCAGAACACCTGTAATCCAGAATGCTCTTTTTACATTTAAACCTTTGAATCCCTTTTCATTTAGACATTCCCATTTTTCCATCTTAATTTTAAACTTTTTCATTATACCTTTTATTATAGTGAATTGTCAAATAAAGACTTTTTGACTTAAAATTAAAATTTTTAAAAATGTGGGAGGAAAAAATGAGAATTGGATTTATAGGACTCGGGATGATGGGCAAACCAATGGTGAAAAATTTGATGAAAGAATTCGGTAAAACAAACCTGTGGAACAGGACAAAAGAAAAGGCAAAAACTCTTTTAAAACAAAAGGGAGCATGGATGAAAAACCCTTTTGAACTTGCAAAAAATTCTGATTTGATCTTTTTAATGTTGGAAGATAAGAAGGCAGTTGAAGAAGTAGTATTCGGAGAAAAAGGATTATGGAAAGGATTAAGAAAAAATTCCATTCTTATTGACATGACCACAAATTTGCCCGAATATTCAATTTTTCTTTACAAGAAATTAAGAGAAAAAAACGTCCATTTTCTTGATGCGCCTGTGCTTGGCACAATCTCTCATGCTGAGAACAAAGAACTGGTTATAATTGCAGGTGGAGACAAAAAGATCTTTAATAGGGTGAAAAAATACTTTGATGCAATGTCCAGAAAAACGATTTACATAGGTAAACATGGAAGTGGTGCCTATTTAAAATTGTTTATAAACATTCTGGGAGCAGTAAGTATTGCAATTCTATCAGAAGGACTTATCTATCTTGAAAAAGCAAAGATTGACAGAAAAAAAGCAATTGAAATTCTATCAGAAATAACATTCGGAAGCAAAGCAATGGTTATGAAGGGTAAAAATATTTTAGAAAACAATTTTGAACCCTTTTTTAAACTAAAATTAATGGAAAAAGATATAAGGTATTTTATTGAAACTTCCAAAAATATTGATTCACCTGTGATTATAAGCTCGGTTGTGTCTGAAATGTATAGAATAGGAAAAAGAAAAAACTTTTCTAATCTTGATTTTAGCGCGATATATAAAATTTATAAAGAATTGATTTGAAATTTAAAGGATTTTCTATTATAATTTAAACTGTATGAACATTATTTTGACATTTTTTATATTAAATCAGGTTACACCTGAATGGATAGAAAGATATACTGCAAATTCAGAGGGGAAAAAGATTTTCTATAAGGATGGCTATGTATATGCGGGAGGCATAAAACATCTTAATGATACAACAGTAGCAAGTATTGTCTTGAAGTATGATACATCAGGTAATTTTATTCAGGAATACGAATATATCTCTCCCTGGCAGAGAGAAGCCATCTTAAAAGATTTTGTGGTTGACGATTCCGGGAATATATACATTGCGTCTGCAATTTATCATCCTGATTCAGGGTATGACTACGGTATTTTGAAATTTAAAGAAAATGGGGAGCTGGCATGGGAGTTCATACACGGAGAACTTGAAGGCGGAGATGATGTCCCGGTCACAATTAAAATTGGAAAGCACAAAAAAATCTATGCAACTGGATATATCTACGGATGCTGTGGTGCAAATTTTGACTTCTTTACAGTAAAACTCACTCCTCAGGGCACTAAAATATGGCAAAATGTATATGGCTATTTCATTGATTCCCCTGATAAGGCAACAGATATGACAATTGACGAAAACGGCAATATATGGATATGTGGAATTACCTATGATACAAATATGACCTACCAGAGCCTTGTTGTGCTAAAATACGATACAATGGCAACTCCTTTATTTACTGATGTTTATAACCCTCCTGATATATTTATATTTCCAAATAAAATACATTCAGATAATCTTGGTAACATATATGTTGCGGGAAGTCAGATTAACATGGGTAACTCCGATTATTTAATTGCAAGGTATTCCATACAGGGAGTAAGGGAATGGATATTAACATACGGCGAAGACCCTCAAAGACAGGAAACAGCCAACTCCTGTGGAACTGACAGTTCAGGCAATATTTATGTTACAGGCACAAGTGCAGGAGACATAATGACTTTAAAAATAACACCCGATTCAAACATAATATGCAATTTAAGATATGATTATGCGGGTGGCATTGATGTCGGATATGACATAAAAGTAGAAAAATATGGAAATTCATATATTACGGGCTGGAGCGAAAACGCGAATGGTGATATGGATTTTGTGACCATAAATTACAGGTTTTGCGGTTCTCAGCTGTGGACAGTAAGATATGATGGAATTAATCTTAATGATTATTCGCATTCTATTGTCTTAAAAGACACTGATGAGATATATATTGCAGGGGTGAGCGACACTGTAACAAATGATACAATTTCAAATATGGTAATAATAAAATATGTGGAAGGACAGAATATAAATGAAAATACAGGATACAGGATACAGGATACAGGATTAAAAATCCCCACAATTATAAAGGATAAATTAACTCTACTATTTAACCATTTCATCAATTCACCGGTTTACCTTTATATTTATAATAAATCAGGCAGGAAAATTATAAAAATTCCTGTGAAGGGAAAGACATTTAACTTCAGGGAATTAAACCTTGGTTCAGGGACATATTTTATAAAATTAGAATCTAAAAATTACAGAAAAACGCAAAAAATAATATTTTTAAAAAAATAATCTCATTCATTTAGTCTTTAACAGCTTTTTCAATCAGTTCTTCCAGTTCTTTAAACTTTTCAATCTTATAATCTGCTTTTTCAATTTCTTTTTCCCCGAATCCATACATTGCCCCTACAAACACAGCCCCATTTTTAAAAGCAGCCATCATATCATGATACCTGTCACCTATAACAAAAGCCATTTCGGGTTTATGTTTTTCAAGAATCTCTCTTATCATTCTGTCCTTGTTCTCTCCTTTATTAATCGGATATCTTATATTGTTGAAAATTTCAAAAAGGCTAAATTTTTTCAATACTTTTTCTATGTATTCTTTAATTCCATTTGAGCATAGAGAAATTGTATAACCTTTTTTCTTGAATTTTTGAAGGATTTCTTTAACATCCGGATAGAGTTTCCCGTTTCTTTCAACCTCAGAGTATTCATAATCATCCATTTTCTGGAGAACTTTATTTATATCATCTTTAAAATTTTTGGTCGCAAGATATTCCCAGAACTTATAATCAGGCTCACCTATGAATTTGATTGCTTCTTCTTCAACATATTCAATACCGTATTCTTTAAAAAGTCTTTTTAGAGCGGGAAGAAATGATGTTGCTGAATTATAAAGAGTTCCATCAAGATCAAAAATTAAAAGCACTTTTTTAAAAGACTTTTTCATTTTCAAACCTAAATCCTGCATGGATAAAAGTTTCTTTTCTTTTACCCGTTATTTCATAAAGCCCTGAATATATCTTTATATTCTTTAATTTAAAACTTAAATTAAGAGAAATTATAGCACCCTGTCCGTAGAGAGGTGAAAGTTCATAATAAGGGAAAAATGTGGAACTGTAAAAATAAATTCTTGAATTATAATCCTGTGTATTAAAAGTTCCACAGGAAAATTTAAAGAATTTATATTTAAATGAACCTGTGAGCAGATTGCCATAGGACAAATCTTTATCATCTTCTGCAAACAGATACTGGAATTTTAAATTAAAAAATTTATATTTAAAGGTTATACCATATCTTTCTCTTTTATATAATGACAGCGTGTTTTTGTAATCTATTTTTAATAAAACTTCATTCAGATTTTTAGATTCTATTGAATAATAGATTTTATATAAGTAATCGGGCTCGGAATTCTTCTTGTAAATAAGAATATAACCTCCTGTTTTTAAAAAAGTTAAATTCAAATTACCAAATATTGAGAGCCCTTCTTCATCTCTTGCATAATTTGTCTGGGAAATGTAAGATGAGTGAAGGTCATAGTTTTTTTCAGAAATTTTATAAAGTATGAATCCATTTTTAGAATAAGAGAGCATGGTAAGGAAGGAATTGTTAAAGGGCAGGTATTCAAGGTTAAAAAGAAAATTTTTATAAGACAAAGAAAAATCAACTGATGCCTGATAGAATTCTTTTTTATTTAAGAAATCAGTTTTTTTTGATAGATAATTTCTCTCAAATATCAAAGAGAAAGAACAAATTTTATTCTTTAGACCATAACCTGTCCCAATCTTTTCCTCTCTGAATTTATCAGAACCGTTGAAAGATGTGATAAAACCATTAGAATCAATATCTGCTAAAATCTTTTTTGAGGAGAGATAAAAG
>FWPU01002189.1_pt1 | contig 55360 bp, 48 predicted proteins | sample 2228361 | NCBI WGS metagenome assembly FWPU01 (sample SAMEA103939777, study PRJEB20133) | metagenome | reverse complement strand
CTCCACCGGAAACCAACGGAGGTTGGGGAATTGCTCCCAATGGGGATGGGGCTCTCCATAGCCGATGATGTATACGTTGTAATGCGGTGCGAGAAATTTAATCTGCCTGAGCACCCTGCTATCTCTCTGGATGGGGGAGAAGGAAATCAGGCAAATGGATTTTTTCATAAGGACTATTTAGAACTTAGCGATAAACAAAGTTTCTAAGCAGGTTTGGAATTGTGTTTTGCTCCGATTAGCCTAGATCCTCGTAGTCTCTCTATTCCCCAATATATAGCCAGTTTTGCTTGGTTAAGTTCAATGATCTTAAACAGAAACAAGCCAAATCCATAACCTATGAGGATAAGCGTTTTGATTAGCAAGACACTCAAACTCCAATCTGTCCATGTTGCGTCTGCCCATATCCCAAGAGCAATTGCAGCAATCGTTAATAAGACCAACATGCCCAATCTTTTGTATTCATAATTTACTTTGAAGTAATGTTGGCTAGCAAGGTAGGCATAGATAAGTGCAATAAGGTTTCCTAATAAGGTGGCTATGGATGCCCCAAGAATTCCCCATTTAGGAATAAATAATATATTTGCAAGAAGTGTAAATAAGGCTGCCAAGGCTACTGCAATGGTAGTGTGATAACTTTTTTTTGCAATTCCATATCCTATACATACGATATAAAAAGCACCCCAAGCGACCGAACTAATGGATAGAAATGGAATTGCGACTTTACTGGCTTCATATTTAGAGGTAGCAAGTACGGCAATGATTTCCCTGGCAAGAACTGAAATGCCAGCCGTTGATGATAGAAGAAGCACCAGGAAGATAGTTAAAACTTTTGCATAAGTCATTTTTGCTAGTTTCTCATCCTTTATCAAGGAGTAAGCAAAAGGACCCCAGCCCATTTGGAATGCAGTGATTGCAAAAGTAATGATATTGGTAATTCTATTCGCAACGCCCATTAGCCCGATTGCATTGAGTCCACCGTAATTGATGAGAAAATATCGGTTTGCGTAATTTAAAACCCAAATGGATAGACTTGCAGGAACCAATGGTATGCCAAATGATAGCATGGGTTTTAGCCATGATGATGAGAAAGCAAAATGAAAATTTTGATATGTCAATGCAAGTCCAAATATGGCTCGGAATATGTTTGCAGCGATATATGCATAAAAAACCCCCTTTATACCTAGACCAAGTAGAACGACAAAATAAATGGCAGTGAGAGCATTAGCAAGTACACCAACAAATGATACAATAGCGAATTGCTTCGACTTAAATGTCAGACGCAATGTTAGCATTGTCACAGATGATATAAGAATAAAGGGAAAGGAGATAACTCCTAATTGAAAGTATGGGGCTAATGATGGGTTTTTAAAAATTAATTGACAAAAAGCCTGTGCATTTATTGTAAGTAGGATTGTCACGGGAATAGAAACGAACATTTCAAACCAGAGCCAAGTAGATAAAATGGTGTTCTTTTCTTTAGGTGCATCAGCATCATAATAGTGTCGGGCAGTGGCAGAATCTAAACCAAGTACTAGGAAGTGGTTGATAATGTTAATTGCGGTGAATATCAGGTCTTGTGCTCCGAAATCCTCTGTTGTTAGCAAGCGAGTGTAAATGGGGAATAGGAGAAAATTGATGAATCGGTTTATTGCGTTTCCTAGACCATAGAAAAAGGTATCCTTACTTAAACGCTTAAGTTGGTAAGTTAGGCTCATGATAATTTTGTTACAAAATTCTGGCGTGAATTTGGAGGATAAAAGTTAATTGTTTAGAAGTTTTAGATATATTTGCCACAATTTTGAATTAATGTTATTGATGTCAAAGTGTTGTTCTACAAATGCTCTTCCGGCTTTACCTATTCGTATGCGTTCTTCAGGATGTTCTATCAGCCATGCGAGTTTTTCGGCAAGGTTCTCTATTGTACAATTTACAATGGGTAAATCGGGAATTTCTTGAAGGAGAGAATCTAAAATATAACCACAGACTGGTTTCCCATAATACATTCCCTCTATAGCGAGTGTTCCAAAGCCACCCAAGAGTAGTTGATCAATAATAATATCGGCTTTATCCCGAATTATATTTATGACCTCACTGTGTGGTTTGTTTTCTAAATGCAAATATTTAAACTGATAACCTTGCATTTGAAGTTCCTCTATTGCACGTTTTACGTAAACTGAACCTTTTATCTCAGGGTTTGATGGAGCATGTACAATCAATGGAACTTCATGAGTAGAGAAGGTAGGATGATATAAACCAATATCCATTAGATTATGAATCCATAGGTCTTTAATAACTTTTTCGGGCGGGATTATTTGTATTGCATTTTTATACAATAAGCGAGGGGCAATAAATATATCAACCCAATAATTTTGCCACCGCATCATCCGTTTTTTCTTTTTATCTAATTTGAAGGAGTTTTTCGGGAAGGACATGAAATGACAATAAGGGTTGCGTTGCTTCTCTACTTCTATTAGACGAATATCACTACCGCAATAGGTCATGATGATTTTTTTCCCGAACAGTTTGAGGATAGGTAAGTCAATGTTATAAGGTAGGATAGTGTTTCCAAAGTAGAAATGGAATATATTGTATTTTGCAAGAGCAAGCAATAAAACGAATAATTTGATGAAAATTCGTTTTATTCGAGGGTAAGAGTTTATATGGAGACTGAAATGACTATTCATAAAGAAATTGTTGTCTTCATAAACGAGCAAGTCGGCAATAGCACCATGACTACGTTGCCACTCAGCGAGGTAACGTCCGATTCCGGCAATATTGCTCATACCATGGAGTATACAAATTTGTCTTTGAGGCATTAATAAAAGATTTACTCCAAACTTTCAACCTTATCTAAAAGTTCTTGTAGTCTTTTCTCTATTTCATTAGGAAGATTAGGACCTTTTGATGGTATCATTTTTGGAAATTCGTGTGATAATGGTTTAATGTTAAACCCAATTTCGTAAAATTTAGTGCATATTTTATCCATAACTTGGGCAGGATTGGAGCACAATTCCTCATAAGTGACATGGATAGCAATAACTCCTGGTTTTGTTAATTCTTGCTCCATTTCGCGTTTGCATTCCTTGACTTGCATGGCAACTTCAGCTACAAAATCACCGGGTGGAATTTCAAATGGATAAGTAGAGGGCTTGAGTGACCACCAAGCTTGGAAAGAACCATACCGTTCTTTTCTGGCATTCAAAATGGAAACGGCTAAGGCATATAAGTCGCGTTTTATATAAACAAAAATGGATAGCGGATGCAGGCGTGAAAGAAAGGCAGCATGAAATCCACAGATGATATTTTTAAAAACTACTGGGGAATTAAAAGATGCTAAAATTTCATTTTCTAATTGGATTTTCAACCCATTTGCGTCTAGAGTTGAAAGCATTTCATCTGATAAGTGATGAGTTGGTGCTTGCCCAAGTTTTAGCCAATACCACCAAAAATAGCCGAACTCATGAGGTTCGTAAGGACCAATAGTAGTGCCATGTTCAGAGTGTGTAGTTATATATTTCCTGGCATCATTTCCTAAAACAGCCTGAGAAAGCCGTATTCCAACAGAGGGTTTGAGCCAAAACCGGGCAATCAAATTATTAATATATCCGAGAGGCAGGAAACGGGAAACAATTTGTGATAAAAGGGTTGTCCCAGAACGAGGTAAGCCCACTATATATAAGATGGGTAATTGTTCCGGATTTTGGGTCTCGGTGAAATCAGGCAGTTGTGCTGAAGAAAGTACTTGGTTAAGTGCTAAAAAATATTCTTCAAATCGTGGGTCTTTTGCATATTTTGCCAACCTTGGCATTGTATCATGGTGATCATGAATTCTTTCTATCCACATAGTTGCTATCGTATTCCTTTTCCTAAGATGGAGAAAGGGAGAACATAAAAATAAGGATATTCATTTAAGATTTCATCTGATGTCAAACTATGTAAGGGACAAGGTTGCTCGTATTCTCGTATGTAATAATAATATTTATGATCCTCTGTTCCCCAGCGACTTTTGAAAGTATAAACGCTGCTGAGCGAGAGCCAAGTGCCACCCCAGTTCCAGTATTTACAACCCCGACGCACTGCTTCCTGCATAGCTTCAAAAATGAGTAGACTCATCGGTTGATAAACACGTGCATCCTCCCTCGTAGCTGGGATAAAATATTCCGCAGTTTTATTGTAAAAAAACACTAATAGCGCAGCAATGATTGCGCCTTCTCTTTCCGCAATATATACACGGTAATCTTGATCGTATGTAAAGATCTCCCGGATCGCTTCAAAAATAGACCAAGGTTTAAATCTACCGCCTATTGCTACCATGTTTGTTTGGTGTAAGGATGATAATGCCTGTAACATTTCTAAAGAATCTGAGTGAAAGACTTTAACTTGGCTAGATAGTGATTTTCTTATTGCATTTCGGGTTTTTTTGTGAAACATACCCATAAGTTTATCTTGCAGTCCATCTAAAGAACTAGAGAGAGGTGGTAGCTTTGTGATTTGTCCAATACGTTCATCACGATAGGTATATAATGTGTAAGTTTCATAAAAATCTATCATCGGATCTAACGGATTTGATATTAATGTGGAAACTACGACACGGTAGTACTTTGCAATTGAAAAGTACGCTTCCATAAGAGCTAGGTTTATAGATTTACGGTTCTTTATTTGAGAGTTAGTAATTATTCCTCCATTACTGCCAAAGAATGGTAATGAATTTAATACATACCCAAACCGGTTGTTGAGTTTTATAAAGGTTGGTAAAGCACCTACTAAGCGATCTTGCATATAAGCCAGCAAGTAAATTGACTCACTCTTTTCTAAAATATGAGAAAGAAAGTTACGATAATTTAGTGACGCATATAATAAAGATGTATCAAGTGACAATAACCATTCTTTATATTCCTGCTCATTTTTTTCGCTTAGTTTCTCAATTCTTATTGGCATTCAATTAATCCAATAAATTTGTTTCAACTTATCTAAAATGTACGATTATTATGGAAATTATTGATAAATTTTATGAATTTAGCATGATCTATCGCGAAATTACCGCTAACTCTCTGCATAGGAGCTACGTTTTTGGTAACAACAGCTCCAATGGATATGGCTGCTCCATCTCCAATAATTATTTCATCTGAAATTGTTGCGTTGGGTCCTATCCACACGTCATCGCCTATATTTACACTACCTGCTATTATGGAACCGCCAGCAATCAAACATCGGTTTCCAATTTTTGTGTTGTGTCCGACTAGGACTAAGTTAGATATTTTTGTATCCTCACCAATTTGAGTAAAACCACCGAACACTGCGCTTGATATTACACAATTAGAATGAATTTCAACTCGATTTTCTAATTTTACACCCCCGGCATGGGTTATTTTTATAACCTCACCATGTATTTTTTGATATTCCATTCCGCCCGCTCCAATCACGGTGCCTGAGTGAATAATGACATCTTCTTTTATAATAGAACGTTCATTAATTACTACTCCAGGACCAATGACTGAGCCTTTTCCAATAACAACATTTTTAGGGGATACATAAGCAGAAGGATGAATAACTGCTTCTGGGGAGATCTCCGAAAGAAAATCCTTCCAGTAAAAAGATGTATGGTTCGCGAGATATTCATGAATTTCAAAAAATGTTTTCCTTGGATTATCTGTTATTGAAATTCCCAGCGTAGGTGGGAGCCTACCATATAATATATCATTGGTGACTACGCAAGACACATTTTCATTGGATATAAGTTTGTGTAAATAAATGTCAGATTCAAGAAAGACCAACATTTTCGGCATGGAATGAGAAATAATACCTAATGAAAAGAATTCATTGTCAATTATTACTTTTAAAGGGAAAATTTCAGATAATTCGCTTAATTTCATAAAGATTAATCCTTACACTGCAAATGAATATTGATCAATGAATTGAGGAATGGGTTGGCATATAGGTTCCGAGTGAGTTAAATGATCGATCACTTGGATTGCGTCATTAAATTGGTGAAAAGTCTTCCACATTAACTCTCCAACTTTTAATCCGGCAGCGTGTAAGTCAATAACAGGTTTCGGTCCTAATTCAGCAAGCGTAAAACCCATATGGAAGTCTTCAATAGGGTATTCAGGGAAGTATCGAATCTGGTATTTTTTCAAGGCTTCTATATCTACTGTGCCGCAAAATCTAATGATTGTGCATTCTGGATGGTTTGTAGCAAGATCGGATGGTTTAATCCATCCATTTAAGCCAATAAGAGATTCACCTGAATGGTATTCTGCAATAATAATTGCATCTAATCTTTTTATATTTTTTATATTTATTTGCTCTCGATTGTTTATCTGAATAACGTCTACATCGCAACTTTTCAAATAATTGAAAATAGTATCTCCGAATTTATCCCGGCTAAAAACTGCTACATAATTTTTTCTTACTTCAAGCCCTGCTGAAAAAAGCATTTTCAATACAAGAGGGCCGCACATGGCAAAAATATTTAGACCATCATAGTTTTCATTTGTACCCATTACAGGAATGTTATTTTTACGACAAGCAACCAAATCCACATCCTCTTTGCGATATTCCCAAGCTTCGCGCATGTAAGGAATTACGGCACCTTTTTTCATGAACAAAATAAAAGTCTGGTCTATAGGTCTTATAAAGCCTAAATTTGTTACGATGTCTGCATAAGAGATTATGTCTTTTGTAAGCGATGTGATTATCTTAATTCTTTTACGAAGATTCCATGCATCAATTAGGACCTTTCCTACATCAAGGATCTCTTGAATAGTTCCATGTCGAGAATTCTTCACTAATGAATAAACTTTTTCTGCTCCCGCCATTGCTGCAATTAGTGGTGTATAAATATAGTAATTACTCCCCATTTCCGTAAGGACGTTCAATCCTCTAAGATCCAGATTCAGGTGATGGATAATCTCATCTATCAAGATTTTTGCTCTTGCTATTTGTGTTGGATGTAATAAATTAGGATTCATTTTATTTTGCTATGAATTATAGCAATAAATCAAAGATTGTTTAATACTTTTAACAATATAATCCAACTCTGCTAATGTCAGTTGGGGGTAGTGAGGAAGTGTAATTGTTTTACAAAATGCTTTATAGGAATTAGGCAAGTCTCCATTACAGTAACCAAAAGATTTTTGATAGAAAGGTTGAGCATGTAATGCATACGTGCCAATAGTCGTTTCTACCCCGCGTTTTCTTAATTCTATAATAAGTTGGTCTCGATTGATTTTATCATCAACCATTATCACAAAAGACTGGTAGATATGTCCATTCCAAGGAGGATCAATTGGTGTCTGGATTTCAGGAATATCTTCTAAACGCTCCTTGAACAATTTTGCTAGTTCCCTCTTTCTTTCGATCAGATATGACAATTTTTCCATTTGAGCAACACCGATAGCAGCATTAATATCGCTTAATCGGTAGTTATATCCGGCTGCTAGATAATGATACCAATACCCATTTTTTATCCCTCCATGATTACGAAGAAGTTTAATTTTTTCTGCAAATTCAGGATTGTTAGTTGTAATCATGCCACCCTCACCTGTTGTTATCACTTTTCTTGGATGAAAACTAAAACATCCGAAATCTGCGAGGGTTCCACAACAACGATCGTAGTAAGTAGTACCAAGTGCACAGGCAGCATCTTCAATCACAATCAAGCCATGCTTTTTGGCAATATTTAGGATTGGTTCCATATCGGCAGAACAGCCAAATGTGTGTACAGGTATAATCGCCTTGGACTTAGGAGTGATTTTTGATTCAAGATCTTCTATATTGATGGTATAAGTATCGAGATTAATATCTACCAAAACAGGAATAGCTCCTAATTGGACAACGACGTTGGCTGTTGCGGGAAATGTAAAATCTGCAACCAATACTTCGTCTCCTGCCTTAATACTTGCGACTACAAGTGAAAGATGTAAGGCAGTTGTACAAGAGCTCATAGCAAAGGCGTATTTGCAACCGATATATTCTGCAACAAGATTTTCAAATTCGGTTGTTTTTGTTCCTTGGGTTAGGTATCCAGTTGAGATAACCTTCTTGATTTCAACAAGCTCGCGATGATCCGTATAAGGCACATTCAATCTAATCATGATAAACTAACCTTTCATGTTTATTTTTTATATACCATTGTACTGTTTCGATTAGGTCTTCATCTGATATAGGTTTTGGGTTGTAACGGGTTAATTCGCGTAGCAATCGAACTTCACCTCGATGTCGTCTAACATCTCCTGGTCTTGGTGAAGTGTGGATTATAGGATGATTTGGGGCTCCCATAACAGTTATCAATCTTTTTACTAATTCATTGATAGTAATTTCATATCCTGTAGCAATATTAATTACTTTACCTCGGGTCGATTCGGTTTTGTAAATTTTTATCATTGCTTCTGCTGTATGGCGAACGAAAATGTAATCTCTTGTTTGCAAGCCATCGCCGAATATCTCTATTGTTTTACCCTCAAGAACGCGGTTGATCACGATTGGGATTATGCCAGCATAAGAACCTTGATTTTGCCTAGGACCGAAGTTATTGAAGGGTCTGATAATAACCATATCTATCCCAAAAGTTTGATAATAAGAAAAAACCAAAAGGTCACAAGCCGCTTTACTTGCAGCATAAGGAGTTTTTGGAACTAGGGGATGGTTTTCGTCCATCGAACTATACAAGGCTGATCCATATGCCTCTGATGACGAGCAGTGAACAAGGGTTTGAATCATCCCTCGTCTTGCAAGTTCACAACATGTTGTGGTTATTTTTAGATTCGTTTCTATAGTCCATGATGGAAATTCGAGTGAGGTAGGTAACGGAACTACTGCAAGGTTAAATACTACATCTATTTTCTCTTTTTGAGTAATGTTTTGCATTGCAGCCATGTCTGATGCATCTACTCGGTAAACAACTAAATTGGGATAGATTTTGCGTGTATCATCCAAATTACTGTCGACTCCAAGAAAGAAATTGTCAACAACGACCAATCTTGCTGGCTTTTCAATGGCAAGACGCTCTACTAAATGACTACCAATGAATCCAGCACCACCTGTTACACAAATATTTTTACCCTCTATTTCCATAAGACCTCTTCAGGTTAAAGAAGATTATGATTATTATATTGTGCATAATAATACAATGATGCGCTTGGCGGCTTTGCCATCGCCATAAAGAAGCGGGCGATGCATTGGGGGGTGAAGGGATTTCACCGCTTCAACAATCGCTTGAGTCTCGCTGCCCACAAGCACATTCCAGCCGGCTTCGACCGTCTCAACCCACTCGGTCTCCTGGCGCAAGGTGATGCAGGGTACGCCAAGCCAATATGCCTCTTTCTGCACGCCTCCGGAATCGGTTAGAATCATGCGAGCGGATTTCTCCAGTTGGATCATATCCAGATAGCCGACCGGGTCAATCATCTTCAGGTTGCAATCTTCAATGGGTTGATCTAGTGGCATCCAGTGATTTTCTTCGATGACCTTGCGTGTTCTCGGGTGAATCGGAAAGACGACCGGCTCATCTATCTGCTGCAATGCGGTGAGAATGTTCAAAAGGCGAGCAGGGTCATCGGTGTTCTCGGCGCGGTGAACGGTTGCTAGGAGGTAACCCTTCTCGGTGAGGTTGAGTGCTTCAAGGATGGTCGAACGGCGGTTGGCTGCTTCGATGGCGAGGTTCAAGGCATCCATCATTACATCCCCCACAGGATAGACTCCTTGCGTAATCCCTTCAGCGGCGAGGTTCCTCACTGCCGTCTGGCTGGGGCAAAAGAGCAGGGTGGAAAGGTGATCGGCGATAATGCGGTTGATCTCCTCGGGCATGGTGCGGTTGAAACTACGCAACCCCGCTTCAACATGGGCGACCTTGAGATGAAGTTTAGCGGCTGCCAATGCGCCGGCTAGGGTGGAGTTTGTGTCGCCATACACCAATACCCAATCTGGTTTTTCCTCGATGAGGACCTCTTCAATGCGCATCAGCATTGTGCCGGTTTGGGTAGCGTGACTGCCCGATCCAACCCCCAGATGGTATTCAGGCGGAGGTAGGTTGAGTTCTTCGAAAAAAACCGCCGACATGTTGGCGTCATAATGTTGACCCGTGTGCACCAACACCTCGGTGTGTTCCTGTCGCAGCAATCGGGATACCGGTGCGGCTTTGATGAATTGAGGGCGTGCCCCGACGATAGAGACCACCTTCATCGCAACGTGCCCACTCCAATGCCGCGGTAGATCCAGCCATCAGCAGAGGGATGATCGTCGCCCCAAACCTTTCTTCCATCAATCAGGATGGGAAGGTGCATCTTTGATTTCAATGCACCCCAGTTCAGGTTGAGGTAATCCGTATGTCTCACCATGACAATGACGGCATGGCATCCTTCGGCTAACTGATACACATTGCCTTGGAACCCTGAGACAAATGGATCATGGATGATCACCTCAGCGCCCCATTCAGTGAGGCGTTGCACCAGAGTCTGGCTAGGGCTATTGCGGGTGTCATCCGTATCCTCAAGATAACTGTACCCCAACACCAATATCTTTGCATGGTGGATTTCCCACCCTGCCGTTTGCAGAGCTTGGCGACAGAGATCGGCAACATGGAGAGGCATGGTGTCGTTGACCAGGCGCGCCGCCGGGATCACCCGTAGGGGGATGTCCTTCTTCCTAGCCCCATCTACCAATAGCCAGGGGTCTTTGGGAATGCAGTGACCGCCCACGCCTGCACCTGGTAGATGCATCTGGCGGAAAGGGCTTTTGTTGACCAATTCGCGCACTTTCCAAACATCTCCGCCAACTGCCTCGCAGATCAGGGCGACTTCGTTGGCGAAGGCAATTTGTACATCGCGATAAGCGTTCTCGGTGGTCTTCACCAACTCAGCAGTGATGCAATCGGTTGGGTCAAGGTCTGCCTGGACGACATGGCGGTATAAGGCAATCATCGCCTGAGTGGTTTCGGGGCTCATTCCACCAACTACGCGATGAACCGAACGTAGGTTTTGCAACAACCGACCAGGCATGACTCGTTCGGGGCAGTGTCCTAGGTAGAAGCCTTGGTTGAGGGAACGCCGGCTGCTCTCCTCCAATAGAGGCAATACAATGCCATCCATGGTGCCGGGTGCGATGGTAGATTCGACGATGACTAGGGCACCCTCTTTCATCACAGTGCCTAGACCGTTAATGGCGGCACGTAGTGCTTCGTAACGGGGTGTATAGTCCTCATCCACCGGAGTTTCGACGCAGATTAAGATTACGTCACGGTCGTGCAGTTCCTGGTAGTTGGTTGTGGCGTGGAGATTGCCAGAAGAGACGACCTCGGGCAGTAATTCTGCCAGACCTGGCTCGTCTCCTTCGATGGGAGAGACCCCGGCGTTGATCTTGGCGACCCGTTCTGCGAGCACATCCACGCCGAGGACATCGAAGCCCACGCGGGCAAATTCACAAGCCAATGGCAACCCGACATATCCCAATCCAATGACAGCCAATTTGGTTTGTTTGTTCTCCAACTTTTCGCGCAATTCGGCGATGGTCATTGTCCAACCTCAATCACCTGGTGTTTGATTCCAGATTCGATCAGAGCCAACGAAAGGCGCAAGGCTGCTAGCCCGTCCTCTCCGCTCACAGGCACCGCCATATCGTTTTGAATGGAGGTCACAAAAGCCTCCAGTTGTGCCTTGAGTGGTTCATAGCGCTGCAGTGGAAAACGGATCATTGCGCCCTCGCTGACGCCCTTCAAGGTCTGGAGGGCGGGCCACAAGTTTTCGGCTGCCTGTCCATTTTCATAGAAATAAATATCCTGAGTCAGATCGTCCACTCTGAAAAGTCCGCGCTCGCCCAGAACAAGCACCTCACGCACTTTCGTTGGTGTCAGCCAGTTGATCTCCAAGGTGCCGGTGATTCCATCTGGGAAGCGCAGAATCCCGAGGAGCAGGTCTTCGTGTTCGGTATGGATGCGTTGTTCGGTTTCTGCAAAGACGCGCAGCGGTTCGAGCCCGGTGAGAAAGCGCATCAGGTCGAGGTCATGGGGGGCAAGGTCGATCACCACGCCCACATCTCGAATGCGAGCGGGAAATGGACCAACCCGACGGCATGAGATTTGGAAGATGCGCCCCAGCTCGCCGCTTTCGAGTTTTTTCTTGAGAACTTGGATAGCAGGGTTGAAGCGTACGATATGACCTATCATCAATTGGCGTCCGGTCGAACGGGCACGTTGGATGATGGTTTCCCCTTCCTCTAGCGAGGCAGCGATGGGTTTTTCGACCAGGACATGGGCACCGGCTTCCAGGGCAGTGCAGGCGACCTGACTATGAAGCGCAGTTGGCACAGCGATGGAAACTGCCTCAGGCTTCTCTTTTTCGAGCATTTGGCGGTAGTCTGAGTATGCCTTTCCTCCATATCGACTCGCAACCCACTCCGCAGCCTGAAGATTGACGTCGGCAACCGCGACCAATTTGGTTTGGGGCAATTCGCTGTAAATGCGGGCGTGGTTTTTGCCCATTGAACCAACACCGATGACGGCGACTTTGATCATCATTTGCTCCTAGTGTAGCATAAATTCGTTCACTGCTGCTACGATTGCCTCTAAATCCGCTTGACTTAAAGCAGGGTGCACCGGCAGGGACAGCACCTCGTTGGCTGCTTTCTCTGCCTCGGGCAAACAGAGATTATATCCCAGTTCATGAACGTAGAAGGTCTGTTTGTGCACGGGTACAGGATAATATACACCTGTTCCAATGCCGCGTTGCTGTAGGTGCTCCAGCAGGGCATCTCTTCTTCCATCAGGGACGCGAATGGTGTATTGGTGAAAGACATGCTCATAGCCTTCGGGCACGAAAGGAACTTGGACTCCCTGAAGATGTTCACTGAGATAGCGGGCGTTGGATTGCCTGGCGCGATTGAAGCGTTCCAGTTTTTTCAATTGCTCTAACCCGATCGCTGCCTGAATATCGGTCATGCGAAAGTTGAAGCCCAATTCGTCATGATAATAGCGTCGTCGCATTCCATGCTGTCGGATCACTGAACATTTTTCTGCAATTTGCGCATCGTTGGTGGTGATCATGCCGCCCTCGGCGGTGGTCATGTTCTTGGTGGGATAGAATGAAAAAGTTCCTGTGCCAAATGAGCCCACTTTTTTCCCTTTGTAAGATGCTCCGTGGCTTTGGCAAGCATCCTCAATGACGATCAGTCCGTGTTTATCGGCTATGGACATAATTGCGTCCATGTCACAACTGAGACCAAACAGGTGAACAGGTAGAATAGCCCGGGTCTTTGGCGTGATGGCGTCTTCGATCAAGTTCGGATTGATGTTGAAAGTATGGGGATCGATATCCACGAAGACCGGGCGTGCGCCAGTGAAGAGGATGCAATTCGCCGAGGCAATAAAGGTGAATGGAGTGGTGATGACCTCATCTCCGGGTCCAATGCCATGAGCAAGCAACGCAGTATGCAATGCAGTCGTGCCAGAGGTGGTCGCCAAGGCATATTTGACTCCACACATTTCTGCAAAAGCCTCTTCAAAGGTTTTTACTCGTGGTCCTTGAGCAATCATTCCCGAATCCAGAACTTCTAGAACGGCTCGCTTTTCTTCCTCGCCCATGAGTGGTTTGGCAATGTTGATCATGATATCTCCTTCCAGTCGTTGTAAGGGATGAGAATAGTTGTGTTGCATTCATGGCATCTTGCAATCACATGAGCATCCTGGAGTGCTTCTTTCACTAAACGGTTGCCACAATAGCATACAAAGCCATGTAAACGGGCAGGATTGCCCCAAACCAATCCGTGCCCCGGCACATCTCTGGTCACCACACTACCCGCCCCGATCATTGCCCACTCACCAATCGAGATTCCACAACGTATAGTGGAGTTGGCACCCAAGGCTGCTCCTTTGCGTACATAAGTTGGACTCAGAACCCAATCATCTGCCGATTTCAGGCTGCCATCGGGGTTGATTGCTCTCGGTCTGAGATCGTTAGTGAAACAGACATGTGGACCAACAAAGACACCATCTTCAAGCGTCACACCATGGTAGACGGAAACATAATTTTGGATTTTTACGTTATCTCCTATAGATACCTGAGCGTCTATGTAGACTCCCTTTCCAATGATGCAGTTCTTTCCGATTATTGCTCCTTCACGTATCTGGGCATGATGCCAGATGCTCGTGCCCTCTCCAATCCTTGCTCCAGATGATACTTCTGCTGTGGGATGAATACGTATTGTCATGTTCTCTCCGAAAGATGAAAGATTTAACAAAGCAACTTTTTATTGGTTTCTCGATGAATTCATCAGGCGCGTTCCGCCCTTTTGACAACTAACTTCGAGTTGTCAGATGCCTTTTTTCAATTCTAAATTAATTTTTGAATAATAACTTCCCAAAACCGATAAAAGGCTATACAAATTCTGACTAAATTTCGATTAAAGCCAAAACGATTCTAATGAACAGAGATCATGATAAAATGATTCTACTTGTTCATAAGGTTAAGGTTCTCTTACGTACTAATGATATACTATGAAATTGATTCGCAAACAAGGGGTGATAAAGGATGAACATAAAGGGCATATACTCATTGTATCACATAAGTGATGTACCTCATAAAAATGCACACATCATGAGTGATTGATTTGTCTATTGGATATAAAGGTTCTAACAACATGGAGTTTTTAACATGAACAAATTCCTATTTCGAAGTTTAGGACTTATCCTCCTTTTGATTTTATGCGCTAACTCTCCATTGCCAAGTCTTGCTCAACAAAAACAGGAATCTTGGACAGGTCAGAAGAATTTATATCAGCCTCCAACCCTTCGTGAAGTACCTCAAGAGGTCAAAGAATTGTTTCAGGGTGGGATGACCGTTGAGGAATTTGTTGCAATCAATCACGGAAAAATGCCCAACGCGATTCGGCAAACACTAAACGAACCGGTCACGCTGATCGTCGAACTCGATCAACCGCCATTGGTGGAATATTATTTACAGGAGAGAGAAGCAAATAAACCGCTTTCTCTAACATTGCAACGGGCTTATTTGGAAAACTTGCGCAACAATCAGAAAGTGATTATCAACAACATAAACACCCTCAATGGGTTAGTGATCGATCGATACGCTCGGGTGTACAATGGTCTCTTGGTCAGAGTGCCTTTGGGGAAGATCGAGCAGTTGAGAAAGATACCTGGGGTGAAGGACATCCATCGAGCACCTGTTCATGTGCCTGCTCTATCTGTCAGTGTACCCTTGATTGGAGCGACCGATGTAATCAGTCAAACAGGCTTTGATGGTAGTGGAGTAACAATTGCAATTATTGATACTGGCATTGATTACACCCATGCAGCATTTGGCGGGAGTGGAGACCCAAGCGAATATGCAAGCAATGATCCGAATATTGTCGAACCGGGCACATTCCCTACCGCCAAGGTCATCGGCGGCTATGATTTTGCAGGTTCAAAATACGATGCGGGTTGTACCGATGCGGAAGAAAAAGCCGGTATTTGCTCCACAGTGCCGGTTGAAGATGAGGACCCGTTGGATGAAAATGGGCATGGTACGCATGTTGCCTCGATTGCAGCCGGACTTGCTGTACCCGGAAGCCCCGGAATTAGTCATGGAGTGGCACCAGGAGCAAGCCTTTATGCGTTAAAAGTGTTTGGGGCGAGTGGCAGTACAAACCTGGTCATCAGTGCAATCGAATGGGCAATGGATCCGAATAAGGACGGGGATCTATCCGATCGCGTAGATATTATCAACCTATCTCTGGGTTCTGATTTTGGTCCGGCTACAGACAAAGACCCAGAGATCATGGCAATCAATTACGCAACGAAATTAGGTGTGATCGTTGTTGCAGCCTCTGGCAATGCAGGAAACGTTCCTTACATAACGGGAAGTCCAGGGGTTGCCGAAGGAGCCATCTCCGTCGCAGCCAGTACTACAGGTTATCTGACAGGACCGACCATCAGCATTAGCGGGACGAGCATCATCACCAATACAAATATTCTTTACCAACCATCTGCATTTGACAACAACACAGGTCATTTCACAACAGCGCTTACCGCTCCTCTTTACTATGTAGGTAACCTGCCGGGAACCAATACCGATGAACTTTGCACCATCGTAGGCTTACCTGTAGGGGTCTTGGAGGGTAAAGTTGCTTTAGTCAAGCGAGGTACATGTAATTTCAGTACAAAGGTCAATAACGCCGAACAGTTAGGGGCTAAGGGAGTGGTCATCTTCAACCATGAAGAGGGAGGGAATCAATGGGTGACCATGAGCGGAGGAAAGGTAAATGTACCAGCCGGTTTCATTCGTTTTGATGATGGGAAAAGCCTTATTAGGGATCATGGAAAAGAAATCAACATATCCGCAGAGGGGGATGTCGAAACGATACAAGACCGTTATTCCATAGCAGACAACCTAGCGGGATTTTCCTCTCGAGGTCCACGTGGTAACGATTCAAAATTGAAGCCCGATATAACCGCCCCGGGCGTCGGTATCTATGCAGCACGGATGGGGAGTGGAAATGGGGGAATCAGTATGAGCGGAACTTCAATGGCAACCCCTCACATTGCTGGAGTTGCAGCATTGCTAAGGCAAGCCCATGGTGACTGGACTGCTGAACAGATAAAAGCGGCAATGATGAACACAGCGGTTGACCTCATGGATGAGAAGGGACAACCGGTGAACGAAATCCCCCGCCAAGGGGCAGGTAGAGTGGATGCTTATCGTTCTGTTAAAGCAAAAACGATTGCCACTGGTGAACCATATTTGGTGTCGCTAAATTGGGGAATTGTTCCGATCGGTAATTCTACTTATGTCAATACCAAGTATATAACTTTGCAGAACTTTTCTACCGAACCAAAGACATATTCGGTAGGATGGTCATTGGGAACCGAGTCCAAGCGAGAGGGCATTGACATCTTTGTACCCAAGACCGTTGAAATTAAACCTTCTCCAGGATTTGCCTATGTTCCTGTTTCTCTTTCTCTAGATGCTACAAAGATTACTAATGAGTTTCTCCTTTTGGAAGAGTATTATGGCTTTATTGAATTTAAAAACACCAGTGATGCCCAAGACGTTTTAAGGGTGCCTTTTTATGTCGTTCCCTTGCCTTATAGCCAATTAACCATTCGTAGCTCAGAGTTGGGTGAGACCAGTGGTTTAATCCACATTGAACAAAGTGGTCCAATCACCTCTGCTATCCAGGTATATCCCCTCTATTTCTTGAGTGACAATAATCCTGATTTGGGGGATGAGGGGGACTTGCGTATGGTTGGCATGGATTTTGGATGGAATAGTGAGACATATGGACCGATCATTAAAGTTGCCTTCAATGTATACGGATCATGGCATACACCACAACCTTACTTTGCTGAGTTCGATCTATATATTGACGCAAATGAAGATGGGGTAGATGACTATTTGGATTTCAATTGGAATTACGGCGCTTCAACGGGAGGTAATGACGATGATGTTTGGGTGGTTGTCAAGTACGATTTATCCTCGAAGTTGTTATATTTAGGCAGTCCTTGGGAAATTTTCACGGATTACAATACAGGTATAATGGAATACTGGTTGCCTGCTGAATGGCATGGTTTGAATAACCAGAACAATACCGACTTCGGATATTGGGTTCAATCTTGGGAGACAAATTACTTCGGGGATGGGAAAACCGAGACTTCTCCGAAATTCGCTTTTGATTTCGCAAGACCACCATTTGGATGGTCGTTAGATTCAGCACCAACTCCATTGCAACCCGAAGCAACCATCACTTATTGGTTGGAGAATCCGGGCGGTTACTTTCTTTCCAAACCGATTGGATTGATGATCGTGGATTACCAAGGGTATCCCGGTTATGGTCAATCATATGCCCACCTTTTCGAATTTGAGAATCCTTTCCACGTTTTTTTACCGCAGGTCATGCTCGAGAAAAGAGAATGACTCGGTGTAGCATCGAATAATGTGTAGATAATGATTGAGGTTCTGGTTCGGTATTTTGACATATGCCAACTGATTCGAACGAATTGAGCGAGCGCGAACGTCAGATTCTCTTCCTCGTTGCAACAGGTGCGAGCAACAAAGAGATTGCAAAGGCGTTATTCATAAGTACAAATACGGTGAAGGTGCATTTACGAAACATTTTCTCCAAAATCGGTGCGAGTTCCCGCACTGAAGCAGCCATGATCGCAGTGAGGATGGGTATCGTATCTCCACAAGTCTCTTTGGAGCAGGTGGATAAAAACGAATCTCGAGAGGAGAGCCATCCTCAAATCGTGTCCATTTCAAGGCAGGATCGTCGAATCGGTGGGGATATAGTTAACTTAGGCTCATTTGGAGTGATGGTTGCTGTTCTTATCCTCCTATTTGCAGTGGGTATGTTTGGATGGATATATTGGAATGAAGGACGTGCAACGGCTCAACCATCCAATAATCCCCAGATTACAGAGGTCAATCCGCGTTGGCGGGAAGAGCCCGAAATCCCCACGCCAAGAAGCGGCTCGGCAATTGTAGCCTATGAAAACAAGATTTACGTCATCGGTGGAGAATCATCCCAAGGGGTGACGGGTGTGGTAGAACGATTCGATCCCACGACTGGCATATGGGTTTCTTTATCAACAAAGCCTACCCCAGTGGCAGATGTCTCTGCAGCGGTTGTTGCAGGTCAAATTTACGTACCTGGTGGACGTACCCAGGCGGGTGAGCCAACCTCTCTGCTGGAAATTTACGATCCCGATTTAGATGCTTGGAGGCAAGGGGTATCGCTTCCCAATCCATTAAGCGCCTACGCCATAACAGCTTTCGAAGGGAAAATATATATCTTTGGAGGTTGGGACGGCAGACAATTCGTCGACTCGGTATATATTTACGATCCTTCACAGTCAAGATGGTATCAGGGGACAAATATGCCTACTGCACGTGGTTACGCAAGTGCTGTAACTGCGGGTGGACGGATTTACGTTGTTGGGGGGTACAATGGCGAGAACGCTTTGGCAGTCAATGAGGTGTATTCACCGGAGCGAGATGATGGGATTAACACTCCCTGGGAAACAGGTAAGCCAATGCCCGTTGCTCGTTATGGAATGGGGATGACAAACATTGCAGACGTGATTTACATTTTTGGGGGCGAGGGAATTGACCGCCAAGGTTTACCACCGCTCGAATATTCTCCTCAGTTAAACCGTTGGCAAGAACTTCAAAATCCATTGCCATTCAAATGGACAAAGTTAGGGCTTATCTCGATCGAAATGCGCTTGTTTGCATTAGGGGGAGACATTGAAGGCATCCCGACTGGTAAGAACCTTTCCTATCAGGCTATCTATACCATTAGCATTCCTCTTGTGAGATAACCATTGATAACCCATTTGGGTTAATGGATTTCTTGCCAATAGTGAAAGAATAAATTCCTCGTAGAGAAATATTGTGAAAATTACCCGAATGGATTATTGCACAGAGGACCTAATAGCATTATCCTATAAACATCAATTGCATTTAGCTCTTGTGCGCGAGAGTAGGAGGTTGATTTCCGAAGGATAAAACAGGAAAAACCGAAATGGATTGAAAACTTGAAATAACAAACAAACAGGAGGTTTGTAATGAAAAAAAGTCTCTACATCATCGTTTGCTTTGCCATGGTCTTGGTGCTTTTAATGCCAGGTTCAACAGCAATGGCTCAATCGGCGACAGGACAGACCTGGACATCATCTATCACCTACTACACCCCCAGCACAACCCCGGGAACACTTAATGTAACATATTACCAAGGAACCAACTCTTGGACCGCTGGTCCGTTCAATTTAGAGGCACACAAAGCTGGGTCGTTATTCATCGGATCAACAACCGTTCCGGATAATTTTGCCGGTTCTGCAGTGCTGAGCGCTAATGTTCCTATTGTGGCAACCTATGTACAATTTGCCTCTGGGGCAGCCAATGCCGAATATGGCCGCATGATTTACAACGCTTTCAGCGCTAACGATGCCGGAACACCTTTCTACGTTCCAACGGTATTAAATGCCCAATTTGGCTCTACCTCGCGAATTGGTGTGCAAAACATCGAGTCTGCACAGATCAGTGCAACCTTGAAATTCTATGCAGTCGGAAGCACTACACCAACTGTAACCAAGACGGTGAATATTCCAGCATTTGCTTCTTATGTGTTTTCCGCTGCGGATTCTGCCATTGGTTTGCCAAGTGGGTTTAACGGTTCACTGGTCATTGAGACCACCGGTGGAAATCGAGTGGTTGCTTCTTCTGAGGAAACAGATGATAACGGTCGTGGTGCGTATGCCTTCGAGGGTGTAGCCAGCGGCTCGAATTCCGTGTACATGCCCAGCGCAATGTGCAATTACGGTGCAGAACGACAGACTTCTTACTATGCCATTCAGAATGCTGGGGGTAGCACGGTTACCGTGACCATTGATTACTATGACACCACTGGGGCGAAAGTGGGAACACTACCGGCTACTCAAATCACCGCGGGTGGTAAACTCAGCACCGATCCTTGTAAGGCGGGTGCTTTGAACAATGCTCTTGGTTCTGCCGTGATCAATAGTACCGGACCGGTCATTGCCATCGGAAAGATCAAGGCAACTAACGGCATGGCAACTGCTTTTGTGGGTCAGAGTTCTGGCTTTACGAAGCTGGCTGCGCCATATATCCGTTGGTCCTCCGATCCTACAGCCGAATGGCGTGCATATATCGCCATCATGAACGTAGGTAATGCAAATGCTACAAACATAAAGGCTAGATACTACGACGCAACAGGTACCTTGAAGGGCACCCATGACGTAGCCACAGCTGCCAATCCACTTGGTAAGTTCATCAAGCGCAATACCAACCCGCAGATGGCTGGTGCATTGGATGCAAATGGCAACTTTGGCATCAGCCCCTTCGGTGGTGCGGTAGAGATCGAAAGCGATCAGCCTGTTGTTGTGGTTGTCCGGTTGCAGAGAGAGGTCAGCCTTGGTGCAACCACACGGTTTGCCGAAGACTATAATGGCGTAGATATATCACCATAACCAACGGAAGTTGAGTATATAATTAGGGAGCGAGGTGATCTACCCCTCACTCCCTAATTTTATTTTTCACCGGGAGGTGGATTGTTACCATGGTTTTCAAAAAAATGATGTTTGTTTTCCTCTTCTTCTGTCTATCGTGGGGTGTAGTTTGTTGCAGCCCGAAAGTTCAATCTAGTGATTTCCCTAAGCCAACACAAATTAAACCAAAACCGGGTACTGGTGGAATGAGAGGGGTGATTGTCAATTTAGACGCATTTTGGAAAGATCGAACAGTCTATGTTTTTGCCGCCGAATACGTAGGAAATGAACAGGGAGAAGGCATTTACGTTCTAGAACCTTCAATTCACCCGTATACGACTGTTGATCCAGGCGGCTTTTTCCAAATCAATGATATGCCCCCCGGAGAATATGTTCTGGTAGTAGGTCCATCACCGGAGGAAGCCATTGCAGTGAGAAAGGATGATAAAGCAACTATCTACAAGGTCGTTGAAGGTGATGTTCTAGATATTGGCTCGATCAATTTATCGTGGTAATTTGCTTGTTGCAATGAGTTTTTTATAAAGTTGTAGGTATTCGTTTGCAACATGTTCAATCCTGTATTTATCAACGGTTTGTAGTGCGTTTCTCTTAAATTGTTCTCTCCATTCTGGATGGTGAAAGGATTCGATAATTGCCATGGCAAGCGCTTGTGAATTCATAGGAGGTACAAGCCAGCCGTTTTCTTTATGCTTGATTAATTCATTTGTACCGGGGATGTCTGTAGCGATCACGGGTACGCCACTGGCTATGCTTTCTAAAAGCACTGTGGGAAATCCTTCATATAAAGAAGGCAATACGAAGATATCCATTTTTCTCAAAAGAGGCATAACCTGCTCTTGTTGACCGGTAAACGTCACGTGTTCAGACACTCTTAAATCTCGTGCTTGCTGTTCGAGGATTTTACGGTTTTCCCCTTCCCCAATGATTATGAAATGGGCATTGGGAATCTGTTCCAGCACGAGGGGAACAGCATCAAGTAAATAGGCATACCCTTTTTGGTTGGTCAACCTGCCAATACTTCCGATCAGGTACCTATCTTTGGGGAAAGAAAGATTTATATCGCGACCGCATTCCTCTCGCTTTTCAAAGGCTTGCGGATAGATGGCGTTGTAAATCAGGTAAGGGGTCTTTCTCCTGAGCAGATTGCCAGGGTATTTGCTCAAAGTATTCACAATGGATTGCGATACACCCACTTCGGCATCTAAAAAAATGGGGTATAGCCATTTTGTGAAGACTTGACGGCAAAGAAGAGAAGCAAATCCGGTTCCCCATTCTTTGGAAACGTGAGCGGTTCGAATTACCTTTCTAGTACAGCCAAAGGTCTTCAATAGAAGCCCTGCAAGCGTTCCCATTTGGTAATGGCTGTGGATAATATCGAATGGTTCAGGGCGATACATCCCAATCAACCTTTGCAGCCCTTTGTAATATTCGCTGAGTTTAAATCTTCCTTGCCATTCGCTTGCAAAGATTAGGGGAATATCTTCACGGCTTAAAACGCCTTGCCAGTGTTCTTCCGCTCGGGTTTTCCTTTGCCAAAAAGCGCATAAAGTCACATCACAGGAATCTCGGTCTAGGTGGCGAGACAATTCGATTCCAAAACGCTCTGCACCTCCGTGTGCACCACCGATATCTAGACCGGATATCAGCATTAGGATGCGGAGTTTATCCATGAGATTCGCTCAGATACTGTTGAAAGTCCAAAGCAATCTCGTGACCAACTCGACGGACTTGATTAACCACGTTAGATACCCTTTGGGCAAGGTGTTCTTTGATCTCGGCACGTTTTAACCATAACTCCTCGATCTTTTCGAAGAGCCGGTCTTCATCAAGTTCTGCGATGTCAATAACCCATTCATTCATCTCAAAGGCTTCGAGCACACCGCGCGTTTTCGTTAAATAGCCGATGAATAAGGTGGGTACGGTAGCACTTAGAGCAAAGATTCCTGAGTGAAGGCGACTTGCAATAAATATATCCATATAACTGTAAAGGGTTTTAAGAATTTGAGGAGAGAGGTTTACATCTATATGAGTAATGAATTGCCTTACATCGCCCATTTTATCCATAACGATCTTAGCCGCAATTCGATCGTCTTCTTGGTGAGTGGGTCCGGTAACTTGTGGAAAAAAGTAGATTCTCACAGGATAACGATGAAGCATTCGTTTTAAGGCATTTGCTAATACGACATAATAATGCTCCATAACCTCAGGGTGTAGCGTTCGTACCATTCTACGAATGACAGTGATCCCGATAGCTCCATAGCAAGAATTGTATGCTCGAAGGATATTTGCGAATTCGCTTGCTCCGATTTCATCTATTGGATAATCAAATGCTAAGTCAGGTGCATAGCGAATTTTAAGGTCAGGTAAGCCGACCTCTTTTGCTAGCCTGAGAGAGACATAATCTCTAAGAAATATTAATCTCCCCTTACTGTACAACCATCTGAGCAACCAACGTTCCCAAAACCGATTGAGTGGTCCGATGGATTGAGGCATCACATAGAAGGGTTTTTGGTAAACATGGGCGAGATATACAGACGCAGCCATTAAAAGGAAGGGGAATCCGACCTTTCCCATGCTAAAGAACTGATTTCCTGGGCAGCCAACGACTAAGTCAGCCCTTTTATATGCGAATAAAATGAGGTTCAAGTCTCTGATGAATTCATTGCGAGAATCGGTGGGTAATTTGGGGTATTTAGCGTGGATAATGCTATAAAACAGTCCCAAAATGAACGATAAAACCTTTGCAATTGCGGTTTTTCGTTTGTGAGCAATGGTTGTGAAAGAAGGGACGACATCAATCCCAAGCCTGCTTAGGAAGGTTTCATCAGGGTAGTTTGCCGAGACAATGATTTTTGGATTATAAAATGAAGAGCGCAATTGACGGATGGCAGATTCCAATAGAGCAGCATCACCAGCATTGTATGCAGAATGAAAATTGATCATCAGTATCGTTAGGGGGCTTACTGTATTCATCAATGATTGATTTTAAACCATTTATAAACGAGGATTAAGTAGCCTGACAAGAGCAAAGATTCGCTGATGACATAGGCATAGGCTACTCCCCAAACCCCATATGGCGCAATTAATAACAGATTCAAAATAACGTTCACCAACGCGGAAACCCCCTGCGGGAAAATCCGCTTACTTTGCAGTCCAACGGCTACTAGCAAAGAAGCGCAAGCAAAATTTAGGGATTTCAACATAAGAATTGGGCTGAGAATCTTGAGTAACTGCCCGGTAATCGAGTATTCTGTCCCCAAAAGCGTTTTGACCAACAGGCTACTGCTCAACCAAACAAATGAACATAAAAGAATTCCTAGAAGACCAAATCCAGCAAATATCACCTTTAATAAATTTTTCAACCGAGGAATTCTGTCTTGGTTCAGCACAGTAAGGTAAGGGACGATAACTGAGTAACCCGCAGCAGGGATGATGAATAGCGCATTGATCAAACTGGAGGCTGGGGAATACACTCCCACCGCTTCCTTATTACCAGAGATGATGGTCAAAAGCGTGACATCCGCCTGAAGATAAATTGTTGCTAATATGTCTGAAACTCCATAGGGAATGGATGCAAACCAAAGTTTTTTTGTTTCGTTGAGGGATTTCAATTCAAATATTGGAGGAGCCTTAGTCCAAGAGAGTACCAAGGCAAGCAGTGTACCCAACATTCTACCCAAGGCAAATATGACCGGAGAACGTATCCCACCAATGACCAAGCCAATCGCAAAGATCAATCGAGCACTTCGAGAAATCAACAAAAGCGAAGATGCCCATTGGTTGCGTTTTAGGGCATTGAGCGTAGCGATATTTGCATTGAAGAGACCATCGAACCAAATGTCTATGGTGCTAACTGTGATAAGAGGCGTTATGAATATCTCTTTACCCAGCAAGGGCAGGCACAGATTTAAGAAAATCCCCCAAATAACCCCGAATATACCCTTCAGAATATAGACATTACCCAAGAGCCCATGTGGTCTTTCCGAGATGGTAGCGTGCCTGAGTAGCCATGTATCTAATCCCCAATTGAACATCACAGAGGATAACGCCACAGTTGTATATGTGCCCGTGAAGACTCCATAGGACTCTGGTTTGAGATAACGAGCCAGAAAGATTGCGTAGATTGCCATGAGAACTTGAGCAATCAGAGAACCGCTGCCTAGGATGGCAACATTCTTCAGAATCCCCTCCCAATGGGTTACTGCCGAATCTTTCGCTAAGATGTTCCAATAATGGGAAAAACGATTGTGGTTCTTTGTGTTCAATTTGGTTATTTCGGTTGGGTAAAAGTAGAAATAACGTTCACTAGGCTTGTCCAACTATCATTCGAGGTTATCGGTTTGGATTCGTGAGTCGAGGGAAGATTTTGAATAGACTCTTCCATCGCTTGAGCCAAAGCCACAACGTTATTGCTGGGAACAATGCGAAGGTTGAAATCTCCTTGTGGTAAGCCTTGAGCGATTGTTTCGGTGAGAACAACCGGTAAACCAAAACCCAAAGCAAGCGTAACCGCACCAGATTGGGTACCACCTGAATAAGGAGCGACAAAGATATCCGCAGCCGAGAAATACCATCCTAATTCCTCATTAGGGATATAACGATCGTCTATGGTGATGTAATTGGAAACTCCTAAGCGTTTGATTTGATGGAGGTATTGGCTTTTATCCTCCCAGAATTCACCTGCAATAAGTAAATGGGCATTTATACCTTTGTCAATCAGTCTAGCGGTTGCCTCGATCAAATATTTTAAACCTTTATACGGTCGAACAATCCCAAAAAAAAGGATAACTCGTCTATCTATAGGGATACCGATATGTTCTTTTGCTTTTTTGCGTGGATGGGTCTGTTCACCGAAGAACGGGTAGATTGGGTGAGGATGGAAAGCAATTTTCGCATTTGGAAGTAAAGAGAGAAGCCTTTGTTGTTCACGAAGTGATTGAACGATGTATCCGTTCGCGTTTTTTAGGACCGTTCGAGTTAGCCAAACATCGAACTTGCGTTCCTCGTGAGGCAACACATTGTGGATGAGAAAAATTACTTGGATGCGGTTTCTCATCAATGTTGAGGAGAGCGCCCAATATGCTGGAGCCCAGAAAGTTGTCCACCAAGAAATAATCGTTGCGTCTGGGGTGAAGCGTTGTATCGCTTGGGCTGCTCTCAACCATGTCCAGGGCATGAATGGGGCGATGATATATTCTGCTTCGATGGTTAGAATTTGATGGCTAGGATCTCTGTCGGTTTTACCTGGGTATAACCATTTAGGATATTGCTTTCGAAACGAGATGACCTGTACTTGATGCCCTTGCTTCTCCAAGGTGTGCGCAAGAAAGGTTGTATAGTGAGCAATTCCCCCTCGATAAGGATAGACTGGACCAACTAAGGAGTAATTCATCCTGCTTCTGATATCTTATGGATTATTTGAATGTAGTGCCCATTGGTATAGGGCAGGGTGTATAGGTTGAAATCGAGTTGATAAAAGCATCTGGAACGAGATAGAAAAGTACTAAAGTCTAGGGTTTATTCTCAACGAAATTACATCTAGAACACAAAAGCTGATGCTTCATTAAGGTGGATTCAATCGAAAAATCCATACCCGATCTTGGTGGTAGATTGGGGAATAATACGGGCTGGCTAGTAATTCGTTTGGCTCTAAGGAACTAGACGGATTGTTGACTTTCCCTTGTCTTTGTCCGATATAAACGTGGGAAACATTTCTTTGTTCCAATATGGATATGACATCTGGATTGGTTATGCCTTTATGGAGTATTTCTTTCGTTAATTCGTTAACCCAAAGGCGATAGTCATCTCGAGGTCCTCGTTCACTTCCGTAATTGATAGGCGGTAATGTGGTTTGCCTCCTGGTAAGGAGGGGTATCCACCAGCCAGCATCTGCACCAACGATAAGGGTGTCATCATAGGCAGGGAATGAATTGACCAAAAAGCGAGCATCTGGAGTAGTGTTGTTGATGATCCATTGAAAAGCCTTCAGGTCAGGACGCGTTACCAAAGCGCTTTGGTTCAAGTTTAGGTCGTTGATTCGTTGACGAACACCATACCAAGCAAATCCACAAAAGAGAAGCACGGATAGAACGGATGTAAGGGTTAGCGATATTCGTTGTTGAGAATTGTAATGGATTTTTTGTCCAATATATTTCACCGCTTGTCCTAGAAACACACCACCTAGGAGACTTACAGGAATATAGGAAGCGATGAAAACGGTGAAGTTTTGCAGTATGCCTTCTCCAGGCAAGCCTAACCAACGTGGGTTTGCAGCCAAAATGAGCAGAAACCACCACAAACTGATGATTAGAGCACCATGGTTGCGTTGCCAAAGCCCGAATCCAATGAATATGGGTATCAGTAACCATAACCATGGTGGAAGATAGGTTGTAAGGTTTCCGATGGCATTGTATTGTTCTGTCCAGGCTGAAATAGTTTGCGGGGAGGTGCTTAATTGGATGCCAAGAATAGTCAATATCTTTCCGGAGAAAACATGATAAAACCACGGAAGAAATAATAGTCCACTACCAAGTCCAATCAGGAAGGATTGTATAAGTAAGATGCGACGATTGGATGAACTTAACTTTACCAAGCATAAAGCGAGCAGGAAAAGGATGGCAAAGATCAAGACGCGATAATGGGTGAGGGCTAATCCGCTGAAAAGAACGCAATTCAGGATGATAGATTTCCAATGAAGTTGCTTTCTTTCAAGCGTTTGCCATAAGAAGTAAATTAGCCCAGGTAGAATGACTTGTCCTGCGAGTTGGGTATACCTTCCCCAATTGAGGTAGTACATCGGCATTGGTGTAAGTAACCCAGCGATGAAGAGCGCTGCTATTCCTCCCCATTTGTTCTTGCTGATATGGCTAGTAAAAGGGTATAAGGAGATGACTGCCAACCCATTGAGAATCTGACCCATCCACAAGGTGGCTTTTGGCATAGAGATTTTTGTAAACCAATGAAAAACCGCTACCATCGAGTGGAAGCCAAAGTGATAGGTAAAGGTTTGCAAGTCTGCGTAAGGTTGCCATGTATTGAACAGCCCTCGGTGATCAACCAGCAATTGCGCAATGAGTGTGTGCTGATAAGAGTCTCCCCATAAGGGTACATCTAAGTTTCGAATCACCCAGAAACGAACTGCGAAAATGATGAATAGAGTAATTAGAAAGTAGACTTCGGCAGAAGATGGGTTGGTAATCGCGAATCTATTTTTCAGGAACATTGATTTTTCTTTGTGTTTCCATGACTGTATGCCTTGGATGATACCTTTGCGATTCAACCAAATCAAACCAATACCCCCAAGGAATGCTGGTAGCCAAGCAAAAAGGCTTCCTAATTGAATTCCAATGAGATGACTCCAAAGAAAGAGTAAAGGATATATGGATAGGCTTGTACTGGTAGAGAGAGCAAACTTCTCAGTCCAATGTAAGGCATCCCAATCAGTCCAGGTGAGTTTTAATAACAACCAGCCTGGTACACAACATAACATTAATCCGAGAATTAGGATGGGTAGCCATGATAAAGCAAGCAAACCAACACCCAAACCCAATTGGATAGGGTCGTAAATCAATCGAAAGGTCATTTGCGCATCTACTGGCTTTTTGTTGACGTATAAGGCACCATTTAAGTAAGCATGTCCGTTCGCTGTGGCTATTCTGATCCCGGAAGCGCAATCCGTTACGAGTTCAAAGAAAAAATCTTTGTTTTGAGAGTCCCATATAGGAGGGAATGAGAAGCGGTAAAAACCATGATTGTAATTTTGATTTAAAGCAAGTTTAGCAGTCGCCAAAGTTTCCTTGGAAGAGGGGTTGGATTTGAGATATAGGGTAAATGTCTCACAGTGTCCTTCACTAGGAAGAAAATAGACTTCGATGCCAGTTAATCCGTGGTATCGTGAGAAAAAAGTTTGACCTAAGGATGAATCGTTGGATAGAATAGAATCGTCGTGATGCTCAGCTTGTTCCGCTCTGGTGATGGAACAACCTGCTAAGGTTAATGCGAATACGATGATTGACAGAATTGGGCGAAGTTTCATTGAATGGTTCCACCCCAGCATTTCAAGGGCTTGCGTCATGAGGATTATTGTTTACGGTCTTCAATCTCTATTCGGCGTAAACGATAGAGAATTTCCTCAAGGATTTTTCGATTGAAGCCAATAAGATCAGCGATCAATCCGATTAGGAATATTTGGAAGCCAATGATTAGCAAAATTGCTGCTAAGATGACCGATTGAACGTGCCCGCTACCTTGACCCATGAAGTAAAAGTATAAAAATCGGACGCCGAGACCAACCCCACTGAATGTCAATAAAATGCCAAGCGCAGTGAACACGCGCAGCGGTCTGTACATGGTGTAAATTCTAACAATCGTGGTTGCTGAATAGGCTAGGTACTGGGGGATGCTTTGGATCAAGCGAGAGGGACGTGTTTGTGGGTTTGTGCGTATAGGCACATATTCAACAGCCATGTGATGCGTTCCCGCATGGATCAGAGTCTCAAGTGTATACGAGTATTCACTTAAAACAAGGGTACGCAAGGCTGCTTGCCGGGTGATGGCGCGGAATCCACTTGTAGCATCGGGTGTATGCAATCCTGAGGCTTTGGCAATGACCCAACTCCCCCATTGTTGGAGCATCCTTTTGAAAGGAGAGAAGGTTCGTAACTTGGCTACCCCGCGATCACCAACGACGAGGTCTGCACGGTTAGAGAGGATAGGTTCTAACAGCAAAGGAATGTCTTCCGCATTATATTGATTGTCTGCATCGGTATTGACGATGATGTCAGCGCCTTGTTTCAGACAGGCTTCCAACCCTGCGTTGAATGCCGCTGCCAATCCAGAATGACGAGGCAGTCGAACAATATGATGAACTCCTAAGGTTTTTGCTACTTCAACCGTTTCATCGGTACTACCATCATCTATGACTAAATATTCAATGGTATCTATACCGGGCAGCGTCTTGGGTAAAGACCGAATAGTGTCCGGCAATGTTTTTGCTTCGTTATAACAGGGAATTTGTATGATGAGTTTCAAGGAATTAATATTTCTTCCAAAGGATTGTGTGACTTTTGAAAAGTATACCATTATTAAAAGTGTAAAGTAAGCGATTGGAGGTCAATCAATCGCTTCTTGATCAAAGATAGAACGTTGGTTATCTATTCAATAATGGTAAAAAGGTAGTTTGCTGAGGCGAATTTTTATTGACCAGAGGCACAAAGAGATAGGGTTCTTGTACTTGAATCCAATAGAATACAGAGTTACCTGTGGCCCGTCCGTCAATATGCCGGATACGCAAGTATACCATGCCGGTTCTATCTGCGATCCATGCTAAGGTCGTTTCTTCTTCATAACCTGAAGCCTTGCTCGAGGCGATCAATGTGGTTGCATCTGAAGCAAACAATTCAAGTTCGGTTGGGGCATTGCCATTCACTGGCACACTGCGAATGAGATACATTCTCCCTTTGGTGACGGGGAATTTCAGCCAATCTTGATCGTTTAATCGTTGGGCAGTTTCCGTGTTGCAAAAGTTGTGAAATTGGGGAGGAGCACCGACAACGATCGCCTTAGCCTTTGAAGCATCATTATCATTCTCAAAAGAATCTGGTGTTTTGCAAATCTCGCTTGCTGGTGGAACAGAAACAGTAACCTCAGCAAATGGAGGGTAGGATTCGACATTTCCGGTTCTATCCACACCTCGGATTCGGAATCCGTAGGTTGATCCTAGGTCGCCAATGAACCATGTCCGAGTCGTTGACCCATCTGGATTGGGTAGAAAGTTATTCCATGTCCCATAATTCTTCTGCCATTGGAGTTCAAAATGGTCAATGCCAGAACCATTATCGTTGCCCGTCCAGTTGAGCAAGATAACAGTACTATCTGGCTTTACAGGTGAAAGCATTGCAGTATTGGGAGGGGTACGGTCTATGGTGATATTCCATGTTCCAATACCTGTCCAATTTCCTGCCCAATCAACAACTCTGGCGTAAAAAGCCATTGCAGTTTGTTCGTTGAGTGAACCACTATCGAAGGGATAACTCCAACCATCCCTTCCATCCCAATCGGTTCCTAACACAATCCAATCATCGTTGAGCCAATCACCCGAGTGCCAAAGAAACTCAATGTGGCTAACCCCTGCCAGGTCATCTGAGGCAGAAACCTCAAGGTTGATGACTTTGCCAGGTATGCTCCCGTTACTTGAGGGGTAAATAAAGGACGCACTTGGAGGGTTATCATCCTTACTTAGCAATATTATATAAGGATAGTTCTCGCCTCCTGCGGAAGGATATGCCCAAGGAATCACCTTGATAAAATAAGTAGATGTGCGTGGTAGAAGAAACCCAAGATGGGGATCTTTGAGAATGCCATTGATTTCATCATCGTGTGTTGCAAGCACAGATGTGCCATCACTATCTAATAGATAGACGACTGGATCGAGATCAAAAGGTGGATTTTCAGTAGGTGTATCAATGTCAATGACGATGCGATCTCCAGCCTTACCATCGAAGCGATAGTAGTCAACATCGCCTTTTGGGCAAAACATTTCAGAAACAGGTTGATCGAAACGTATGATGACGGCATTATCGGGTGAGTTGCCTACATCAACACAGTTTGGAATGGGGGATGCAGAGATTTCGAAATCATCTATGTACCAACCTTCGAACGCATTGAATGCTCCATCGAGGGTTTCAAAATGGAATCGGACTTGAATAATGCTCCCAGCATATTTGGACAAATCAATGTGCGGATTTAACCAATAATTCGGTGGATCGTCGTAAAGTTGGTAGAGGTTTTCGAACGGACCACCATCTTTTGAGACTTGCACCCATCGTTGATCCCAATGTTTACCATTCCCTTCCGTTTGGTAACGATACCAAAATGAGAGTGTGTACGATGTGTTGTCGTTCGATAGGTAAATTGGTGGTGATGTGAGGTCGCCTGTGTTAGGAGTACCATCCTTGTAGTCTTTATAGGATGTTCGCCCATAATACCAACTATGAGGAGAACTATAAGACCTTTCAGAATTGGAAATTAAATTCCACAAGCCAGTGAATATCCAACCATTGGCACCGTTTTCAAACTTCTCTGAAAAAGGAGCGTTAATAGGGGATATACTCTGAGAGGAACTGGTGATGAAAAATGTTGCCGGAAAACTGAAATTGCTCCAGCATTTGGTTTCGGGACAGTTCCGAGCGCGAACGGACCATGTATACTTTCCTGGGATGAGAAGAATCTGATCAAGGTGCCAATAAGGTGCACTTAGCCAGGGAGATGTTATTTTTTCCATTGCGGTGTTCAATTCTACTTGAAATTCGGTTGCTCCCGGAGGGGGCCTCCAGGAGAGCGTTAGCGATGAACCTTGGCTAAAAGATGCTCCATTTGCTGGTGCAATTAAAGAAGAGGGTGTCGGAGGAGATGTAGACCGAGACTTGACCACGAGAGATGTGGTGGTATTAGCCCCAATCCAATTATCATTGAGGTTGCTATCATTAGATGTGAACGTTTCGCCTCTGCCACCGTAGTCGGAATCTGAGTAAAGCGTTGCAAGGACATTTCCACCCACTAATATAGACTCGACTTGGTCATCTCCGATGGGGCTCAGAGAGCTACTCGTAGGATATTCACCCATTCCCAGCAATGTGCACGATCCGGAATAATTAGGTTCAGAGAATAAAGCCACTTGGTCATTGTCCGGTATGCACGAGGTCGGGGGTGGACAAATGCTTTGATTAATGAAATGGGTTAGTCCTGGTAGTCCGAAGGATGGGTTGCCCTCTTTGTCTTGAATCTCAAGTGCAAGGCTGATAGGTCCTTGAGGTACTGAATTCGAGCATAGGTTCCACTCAAACGAAAACGGGCTTGCGGTGAATTCAGGTCCGATCTTTGACCAAGAACCATTGAAGTGTGCGAGAAACTGTGCTTTAGCAACCCCGCTTCCTTGATCGCTCGCCCAGCCCGTCAGACGAACCGTTTGTGAGTTTATTACTGTCCCAAGAGTTGGCTCAGTAATGCCACCGGTGGGAGGGATGATATCTCCATGGACAGTATTCCCCGAGACGTAGGCTGATTGAAATTGTTCGCATACATCGGTAGATTTACAATACGGACGGTCGCTGTAGACCCCATCATGGCGACGAGGTCGTCCGCCGTTGATGGCTACATCATCGAAGGTAATGTCAACAGCAGTGCCCCAATACGAATTGGGATTTGTATGAACTTGGAAATGAAGATGGTGTCCACTGCTTTGCCCGGTGTTATCCGCAATGCCGATGAATTGTCCCTGGACGACCGTTGCACCTCGTACACGTAAGGGTTCAGGGATACTGTCCTTAGCAAGATGAAGATACAATTGGTATGTAATGGGAGATGTCGTTGTATCTTGGATGACCAGATAATTACCTACTCCTTCGTGATTGTTGTTTTCGACTGTCCATCGAGCCATCCATACCGTTCCTGCCTTGGCAGCATAGACTTTGAACATCGTTTGCGGTATGTAGAAATCAAAGGCGAAGTGAGCGCTTCCACTCGGGATGTATTTATCATGAGCAACGCTTTGAGAGAGCCACGCAATCTTGCCTCCTTCCCATGGTAATAAATATCCCCCGAATGGTCCTAGCATAGCCTTAGCAGAGTACCTTTCCGCAAAAACCTGTACGTACATGTCTTTGATCTCTGGAGAGACGAAATCAGTGGGAGCCTCAATGAGCATTTGAATCCATGAGAGATCAGAGGGCAAGGCAACTTTCCACTCACTTCCATCATAGTGTGCTAAAATCAGTCCTGGTTCGCCGGGCAAAACCTCGCCCGTTTCGGGATCGGTTAAAACTATCCACGCCGATGCCCAAGTGTAATCCTTTGAAATAACTAGGTTTTCAGTTTGGACATGATTGACTAATAGACCTAATACGAACTCGCGCTCTCGCGCGATCGCTTCCTGGATTTTCTGTTCAAGTTGAGTTTGTATGGCTTGCAATTCAGGAGGTGGTGAGGGAGAGGGAGTAGGGGTGCTTGGTAGGGCAGCCTGGGAATTTCTTGAGGGTATCAAAACGATGAATACCGCTACTAAGATTACCAACAGGATGCAGAATAGAAAGCGTGTCATCTTTTGATGTCTTAGCCTAGTCATTCAATTGCTCATGATTCGAATTCATCTGGTTGCAGGTTTCATGCCCAGGTGTTGAACAATTGGGTTATGTGTTATAAGATTTTTATTGGGATGATTCCATGAAAGACATTTGATAGGTTGTTTCTCTAATGGGATACTGCCATTATCGTTGAATGTTAATGATTCAAAGAGGACCTCGGTGTTATGATTGTAAAGATGAATCCGAATAAATGGCTGAAAAAGTTTTGGATTTTGTTATTGGTATCACCGTTGGTTACCTCAATGATTAATTTGGGAAATGAAAATGTGCAGGATGTCACTCCACTAGCTTCATCAGATTTGCAGCCTACCTCAACCGCAACATCAACTTTGATTCCGTTACCAACTTTAACATTTCTTTATCCAACGCCGCACCCGAGTCAAACCTATACTTGGACGCCGCAACTGTTACAGGCTACCGAGGTGATCAGCCAACCCCCTCGAAGTAGAATGAACCTCGCTTCGATTGGTTTGGTTGTATTGGTCAGCCTGATATGGGTTTTACTTGCCGGTTGGTTATACCTCCTCGTATCTTCGAATTATCCAAAACGTTGATTATTAATTTACTGCTGAATTCATTAGGATGGGAGTGAAAAATTCTTCAAAAGCCATCTGCCTAATTATGGGTCTAATGTAGGTTACTTAGAAACTCTGCGATTGCATCTAAGAATTCTTTTGGACATTCCTCTTGAGGTAGGTGTCCACAATTTGGGATGACCACCAATTGCGCATTAGGTAACTCATCAGCCAGGCGGATGCTTTGCTGGGTTGGGACGATGCGATCATCATCACCTGTGATCACTAAAACCGGCATGGTTATCTCACCTAACCGTTTTGGAATGTTTGGGATGTCAGTTGCTACAATGAATTCCCACAAAGCGCGATCCCAATTTTCGACACGTGTTGGTAAAGTGTAACCTTCCCAAATATCGGGTGTGATCTTATTCGGGTCATGCCAAGCAAGCGTAGCCAAGTCCTTTTCACGAACCTTGAACGAACGAACGATGAGGATGCCGATCCGGCGTGCTTGGGGTGTGTTGAAAAAGAAACGCATCCATTTTGGAGGATTAGAACCTATAAATATCGCAGGAGAGACAAGCACTAACGCCTCAATCCTTTCGGGATGTTGCAATGCGGTGAGGACAGCGATAGTTCCTCCAGCCGAATTGCCTACCAAAATCGCTTTCTCCATGCCGAGTTGATCCATTAACCCAATTGTGAAGTCAACTTGAGCACCGGTGCTATAAGGATTTTTTCCATTCCAGTTCAAAGGTCTTTCGGTTAGTCCGAAGGCTGGACGGTCGAAGGCGACAACCATGCCAAACTTGCCTAACGGTTTCAGTACTTCACGCCAGGAAAAGGTGCTCGAAGCAAATCCGTGAAGTAAAATCAAATTGGTATATCCTTCTCCTGATTGCTTGTAGTGAATGCGCACCCCTTGAATCTCGATGAATTGGCTGTCTTCATCTGCTAATTGTTCAGGGGGAAGTGTCCCTTCGAGAGGTGGGATGGGAATGAGAAAGGGTACTACTGCCACCAGAATCAACAGCGAGAAGATAGTGATTAGGGTGAATTTCAGTACTTTCTTCACAGGATGATGATGCATTTTTATGTAGTTTACAAAAAGGCAGTAAAAGGAAAATTCACCTATATCCAACGATAATATACGCGGTGATTTTTATACGGCTTTGCTCCAACATTTTCTAGGTCTTTGCGCATTTGCACAGCCGTTTCGGCAATTTGGGTTAATTCAGCGTCAATAAAGCCAAAATCTCGAACTGTTTTTTCCATCTCGTTGTACAGTAAAGCATTGCCTCCTCGTCCTTGGAACTCTGGGAGGATTCCTGCCCCATTCAAGATAACCCTTTTCGTACGTTTCAACTCGATCAATAAGTCCAGAATGGCAAGTGGGGAAAGGTTTCCATTTGCTCGTTGTAGTGCTGCTGAGACATCTGGAAAACCTAGAACAAAACCGACTACATCCTGATCATGGGTGATGATCTTGATCAACTGTGGATTGGCTACCATCATAATGTTATCTACAACATATTTAATTTCTCGCTCGGTCAGTGGATAATACTCCCAATTGTTGATAAAAGCCTCATTGTATGCCTTACCAATCCGATCTGCCCAAGATAGAAGTTCACGTTTGCTTTTAAAACGCTGAACCTGTAGGGTGCCTCGTTTTTCCACCCGCTCAGCGATGCGACGAATGCGTTCCGGCATTTGAAATGAGCTCGTATGGACATAACAGGAAATGAAATCCACCTCTTTTTGGAATCCTAGGTTTTCAACTAGTTTTGGATAGTATGGATAGTTGTAGTACATCATGGTCATGGCTTGGCGATGTTCAAAGCCTTCAACTAAAATACCATATCCATCTAAGGGTCCCATCCCTTTCGGACCAATAAGACGATTCAAATTACGCTTTTTTGCCCATTCGAAAATGCGTTCAAATAAAGCATTGGCTGCTTCCTGATCATCTTCGCAATCGAAGAAATAAAATTGAGCCTCGCGAGTGCCGTGATATTCATTGAATCGTTTGTTTTCGATGGCAGCAATTCGTCCAACATCTATTCCATCACGGACTGCAAGAAAAAATTCCACATCAGAGTGTTCATAAAAAGGGTGCTTTTTACGGTTTAAATAGGCTTTCGCGTCTACCGAAAGCAAAGGAACCCAATGAGGATTGTTTTTATATAAACGAAATGGTAACCGAATGAAACGATGAACATGCTCCTTTGATTCAGTATTAACTTTGATAATTTCTAACATGATGCCCTCCATAATATACTTTTTGGGATGGATTTGTTAGATGATTCTCAGGGTTGAAGATGACCTATGAATAATAACACTAGTTGAAAGATTTTGTTGTTGGATGGGTTATATGATGATAGGTTTTTAAATACGTCATAACCTTAGAATAGGATGATGCGTTCGATTCTTATGAGGAGATAACGATGATTACAAAAATAAAAACCCTGGTTACTGCCTTGGGGTTTTAGGAAGTTGCTGTAGAATGCCTCATGGCTGTTTCATTGTGGGTGAGCATTAAGGTTTAATCCATTAAATTTGGTTTGATAATCTACCCATGACCGGGGTATGCAATCTGCTCGGTATCACTTTATAACCTTCGTGCTGACGAGGTCTAAGGCATCTATTTGTTCAGAAGTAAGCCGCCACCCCAAAGCACCTGTGACTTCCATCGCTTGTTGTTTATTTTTGACCCCCGGAATAGGAACTGCACCTTTGGAAATCACCCAATTCAAAGCAACTTGCGTGAGGGTCTTTCCACCCTGTTCCTGACCTATTTCTCGCATGAGATTCAATAGTGGTTCAATTTTTTTCAAAAGGTTTGGGTTGTAACGATACCTTCTGACTCCCATCGGAGGGTTCTGAGTGGAATATTTTCCGGTCAACACTCCTTGGGCAAGAGGGCTGTATGCAATTACCGTTACGTTCATTTCGCGGCATCGGGCTAGCAAACCGTTCTTCTCGATTTCACGGTTGAGGAGATTGTAGATGACTTGATTTGATGCCAATGATATTTTGCGTTTATTTAATGCTTCAATAGCCCTAGACATCTGATATTGGTTGTAGTTGGAAACGCCAACACATTGTATCAGACCGATTTCGACAGCATCTGCCAAGGCATTCATCCAGGTTTCAATAGGCACCGAAGGAAATGGCTGGTGGATTTGGTACAGTGCTATCCGGTTTAACTTCAACCGAGTTAGACTCTTTCTCAATGCATCCACCAATTGCATCCGGGTTAATCGCCAAGGATATGGGAAAAATTTCGTGGCTACGATAACCTCCTGCTTTGTTGTTTGGATCACTTCGCCCAGTAAACGCTCGGATTCGCCTTGACCATATATCTCAGCGGTATCGAAAAAGTTAATTCCTGACGATATGCTTGTAAGAAACGCCTCATGTAGGTCGTTTTCAGAATAACCTTTTCCATAGCCCCAATACCACCGATCTCCCCATGCCCATGTGCCAATGCCCATCGGAGAAATGAAAACATCTGAAGAACCTAGAGGAATCAATTGCTCTTGCATAGTCTCTATCCTTTTATCTTATAATATTATCTTAGACCGGCTCAAAGGATCATCTTCCAAAATATTTTGCAATGGTCTCCTTAATGCTGAATTGCTTCATGTAAGAAGCAATGTTCTCAGGTGTGAATGGTCGCGGTTGATCAACAAATTGGTAAATTGCATTTTCCTTCGTGACGTTACTAATGGCGAGCAATTCAAGGAGGCTTCGTGTGACTGGGGGTGAGGGGAGGATAATTTCAATGAGAGAAACGATGATGCGTAACAAAGGCATGGGAAAAGGAATCATAATTCGCTTTGCTCCGATTGCAGCAAGGGTGCGACGTTCTATCTCTTCCAAGGTGAGAATCTCCGGTCCACCGATTTCATATTCCTTACCGATGGTTTCGGGATCGTCCAGTGATTTGATGATACAAGTCACTACGTCCTCAACCCAAACAGGTTGAAATTTAGATTGTTCATTGCCAATGATGGGAAAGATGATCGGTGAAAAAGGAACAAGCCGTGCAAAGGTGTTTGCAAACTCATCTTCCGGACCCCAGATGACCGAGGGTCGAAAAGCGGTCCAATCAAGCCCCGAAGCAGCGACGTATTCTTGGGCTTTGCCTTTAGACGCAAGGAACCGATACGGGAGACTGGAATCAGCACCCAACTGTGAGAGGTTAATGAAACGACGTATTCCGGCATTTTTTGTGGCATCTACTAGGTTGACGGTGCCTTGGTAATTCACCTCCTCATAACTTTTTCCGCCTTTTTCTATGGCGATGGCCACGGTGTGTACGACGGAGGAAACCCCTTCCAAAGCGACTTGTAAGGTCTCGGGTTTCGTTACATCTCCTTCAACAAGGGTAACGGGTAAATTTTTCAATCTCCCCTCTCGTTCAGCCTTATGACGGTTGTAGACTAAAGCAAGAACGGGTTTACCTGATTCCACTAATCGTCTGGTCAAATGACTGCCGACATAACCACCGGCTCCTGTAACGAGAATCATGAAATATGTCCTCCTTCAATCATCATTTTATTACGACAATCGCTTTGAATGCTACCGATTAAACCTTGTCTATTTTTTAAATATTGATATTCATTCTCCAAATTATATTATACACATTCATATTGTCAAGTAAGTGTATAGATAATATGAAGATTATCTTGACGAACAGTTGGCTGAATGGTAAAGTTTAAACGTTCACGTCTCAATGTTGAAAGAAAGCAAATGGATAAAACTCCAATGATACATGATGAACCCTTATACAATATCGGTATTGTAGCGAAGGTCACAGGCATTTCGATTGCCACTTTACGGGCGTGGGAACGTCGGTATGGTTTTCCAGAAGCCAAACGCACATTAGGCGGTCATCGCTTATACTCTGAGCGAGACATCTTAAGGTTGAAGTGGGTAAAAAGAAGGATTGAAGAAGGCATGCAAACCGCACAAGCCATTTGTGCTTTGCGTCATCAAGAACAGATTTCGAGGAATGCTATCGAAGCAGCGTCTATTACGAAAATAGATTTAAAGCAAGAAGCAAATTTCTTATCAACTTTACAATATCAATTATTTGAAGCCCTTATTCGTCATAATATAGAAGAATCAAATCAATTGCTTGGGAGGGCTTTAGCTCTCTCATCGTTGGAGACAGTTCTCTACGAAATCATTATTCCCACTTTGGTAACGATCGGGGATTCTTGGGAGAAAGGAGAGATAAGTATTGCTACAGAACACCTAGCATCCAACTTTTTCCGCCAACAAATGCTGTCATGGATGTGGAGTGCACCAACTCCAAGATGGATACCACCGATTGTTTTAGCATGTGCTCCGGGAGAATGGCATGAATTTGGTTTGCTAATATTAGGAGTTCTATTGCGTCAAAGTCGGTATCCAGTGATTTATCTTGGTCAATCGGTTCCGCTCAAAGATTTGTCCGAATTTGTAGAAAAGACCAAACCTATAATGGTGATTCTTTCTGCCTCCAGCGAGGATACAGCAAATTCTTTAGTTGAGTGGACGAGATGGATGCCCGATGCTTACCGACTAGGAAGACCATTTGTTGGTTACGGTGGGCGCATCTTTACAAATGAGCCAAAATGGCGGACGCGAATGGCAGGTGTTTTCCTTGGCGAAGATATTCGAGAAGGAATTGAAAAAATCGAGAAAATTTTGTCAAAAGATGCGGTATACTAAAAATATGGATAATCCATTTTTCTCTTCATTGTCTACCCAACCATTGCTTTTTACCTTTGATGAGAGCACAGAACAATTAGAACTCTTTCCATTTGTTTGGAAGTTAGCCGAAGACCTTACATCACCTGACTGCGAGGTTCGACGACAATCAGTGGAACAACTTTCTGCTCTCAATGCCCCCCGCTTTTCCCCATTGATTGCGTATTTACTCTTTACACGGTTAACTGATCCTGACCTTTCTACAAGGTTGAAAGTGATTCAAGCATTGGGAAACGTGTTTCGACCAGATCGAGAAGGGAGAGTAGCCCCGAGTCAGGTAATCCATCACTTATCTTATCACCTTTCACAAATGCGTGTTCGTCAAATTTATGCTTTGCTAGAAGCAACCTTGGAAGACCCGATGTTAACTAGCCATGTGGAATCCCTAATTAATCGGTGCCCTTACGCTGGTAACCATCTGACGGATATATTACTAGATAGGAAAATGCCTTACGCTATACGCGAACAAGCCGCTAACATCATAGGACAACTTGGCTTTATAGATGTGATTGCCACCTTGGAGAAGTTGGTTGTTCGAATTGAGTCTCGCCTTCAAGGACAAAGTAGTATGCCCTTTGCTCCACCCCAATCACTCGATGAGGTTAGGTTATTACCTGCGGTGCGAAAGGCATTACATAATTTGCAGAACCCTTAACGAATCACCCCAGAGTTAATCCACAATTTGGGCAGGTTGTCTCTCCTCGCTTGATGACAAATCCACATTGAGGACACGTACTAGGTTGGGATGTTCCTAGCGGCGCCCCGCAAGCGATGCAATTGGATTCGTTGATCGGGTTTGCTGTTCCGCAGTATGGGCAACTTAGCCTACGTAATCTTTCAGAGAGTTCAAAAGTTGCGCCTCGCAGGCGCGCGATGTGTTCAATCGTCCTCCAAACCTCGTCCGAGAGTTGGAGGCTTTCGATATCTTGGGCAAGATCATCTAAGCGCCCTAACAACGTTAGTGGATTTTTCAGAGCAGAAAGTGCCGTTACCCCTAGGCTTGCTGCAACGCCTAACCAGGACTGTTTACCGATCTGTACGGCTACCCCATCTTCAACCTTTTCTAAGATAACGCTTAATGCAGTTTTTCCACCGGTAGAAGAATATGGATGAGTTGCAATTTGGACAACAACTTGTTTTCCCTGACCTAATTGTTGAGCCCGTAAGTTGCCACGATTGAACTGAGCGATAAGTCCGGTTGCCAGTTCGTCTGGGGTGAGATCACCATGGAATATTCGGCGTTCCATAATTTGTTTTCCTTTTGAAGGCATTACAAACACTTGGATACAGACTGGATTATAATCCCCTTGAGTTAGAGTTATGGGTTGATTTTTATCCTTTTTGAGGAGGTTTCATGTCTTTGGCAAGAACCATCTTGAGTTTCTTCATCGCTTTATCGGTGTTATCAATCTTTTGGTCATATTCAAGAGCAGAGAGCCCATCACAAATTCCTACAGTGGCGATTCCAACGGTTACCGGCACACCCATCAAAGCCCTCATTACAGTTCATGCGGATCAGGATACAATCAATGTCCGTAGTGGACCGGATAGCGTAGATTATCCGATTATCGGCGTACTCGTCGCTGGACAACAAGTACCCGCCTTAGGACGTACTCCGGGAGGACTATGGATTAAAATCGAATATCCAGGCGTGCCTGGTGGGGTCGGATGGGTTTACTCACCGTTAGTGGATGTTGTTGGTGAACTTCCAATCGTTGAACCTCCACCTACACCTACGCCTCGAACTACCCCTACCGTTGACCCAACCCTAGCGGCTCAATTTCTGATCGATCTTCCACCAACCAGGCTTCCAACTTTTACACCACCGCCTCCTTTATTGATACCGACATTTACTGAGGGACAATCTATAGAACAACCTGTAAAAGTACCGATTGGCTTTATCATCGTTGGATTGGGCATGATCGGAGTATTCGGTATGCTCATTTCATTCTTGCGGGGGCGTTGAATTGGAAATGAAACGACTTCGATTATCCATCGTTCAGCGGCAACCTGAGCAGGGGCTACTGCATGAGGAATCCTCTCCTTCGCTAGAAGAACATTTACAGCCAATTGTGACATTTGGATTTTGAATTAGAAATCCGCGTACTTTTGAGTCGTCCACAAAATCAATGGTTGCACCGATTAGATAATTTATGGATATTTCGTCCACAACAACACGAACTCCGTATTGTTCGGAAACATAATCCTCCTGACGCACATTTTTCTCTAGAGCCATTCCATATTGAAAACCAGCGCAACTTGCTCCCGAAATATAGATGCGCAAAGCGCAATCCTCAAGATTACGTTCGTTCATTAGGTTGCGAATTGCTTCTGCTGCTGGAGCAGTTAATGTAATTAAGTTGTTTTGATCATTTTCGTTTGTCATGATGGTTCCTTTTTAGAAGTAAGAGTGGGTTGGTTTTTCTTATTGAGAATAATCTGCAAATAACGTGTTGAATCAGTCATAATTGATATATTCACGATTTTTTATTGAAATAAAACGTGTCCGAGAATCAATGCACCGACTGTAACGGTGATATTGTCAACATCTTTAAATGGTAACGTTTCGATGATGGTACCTATCAGTGCTATGGGTAATAATCTCAGAAGATAGTAACTGATGGGTTCTTGGAATACATGGGTGATATGATAAACCCAAAGAATGCCTATGGCGAAAACTAAACCACCGAGGAACATGCCTAGGGAACCAATCCAAGATTTGGATGAATTCCAAGGTATTCGATGCTTCCCATAGCGACGACCGAGAATGTCTGCTAAACCATCTCCGCCGCACATCAGCATGAGCGCAGTAATGCCGATAGGATTTTTCTTCCAATAAAGGACGGTTAGGAGAACAAAGATGATTCCATAGAATAGAGGACCTCGAAGGATTTCACGCCGATCTCCGCTTCTAGACATGGCTTTTACCGCGGATTCGTCTCCTATTACACCTAATCCCACAAGTAAAAATTGTAGGGTGATGATTAGAGGGATTAATGCAGCACAAAATGGGGAATAAGGTGAATCGCTGAATAAAAGCCAACAGAGCACAAAGATGGGTCCTGTGCCCATGTGAATGATTTTGCGGCTGAGGTCGCTGCTGACCCATCCTCGATGCGCGATGAGATCGTTGAGTCGAAGCCATAAGATTGCAATCAAGAACGTTGTAATTGTGGCGTACAGGTTGTTCGATAACATCTGTTCAATCAGATTTCTATGGGATAAATGCTTTTGGGAATATTACCATGGGCAATCGCATTGCGTATTAATCCCAGCCATTTTATCTACATACTTGTACATAGTGACATTTGTAAAAGGATGACCAAGAATACCATCATGGATTGCCCACGATCGAAGACGAATGCTATTCGATGCATCTGGTCGTCTAAACGGAGTAGAGCCATCCAATCGTTCAAACAGATCACCGTTTGGAGCAAAGCCAGCCTGAATCCTCTCCATAAGTTTCCTACCGGATTGATAGGCAAAACCATAACGTTCAAATATTACTGCATTGTGATAATAAAGTGGCTCAGCAAAATATACGTTTTGATTTAGGCTTTTCAAGAAATCTTCGAAAGCAAAAATAGCATTGGAAAGCATTCGTAAACCTCGGCGTATCTGTCCTGGAGCCAAACCTGCATTCATTGCGGCAATTTCCGCCTCGATATTGCGTGCCAGGATGCCAAATTTGGTAGGAGTCCCATCTGGCATACGATCTACATCAAATCGTGGGCTTTCAGGATCGTTCAGTACGTATAGGAGTATATGGATATGCCCGTTAATGGTATCTGTCATGTGTCCATAAAGGATGGGATCTTCAGCATTGACATGATGATAAAGCGCCATTTCGACGTTCGAGAGGTCGGTAGAACATCGTATTTTTAGAAGGTCATTTCCGTCTTTATCTACTAAGAATGGATTCAAGCGAAACCGTTCGATAAGGGCAGGAGGAATCAAACGTGCGTATATTCTTCTTTTTTCTTGATAGGGAAGTTGGTTTATTTTATAAAGGGTCAAAGCAGGCATGATTACTCTCGACGATGGAAGTCCCGTTCAATTTCTCTTTCAACGTCTCGTTTGGCGATATCGGCGCGTTTATCATAGAGTTTTTTGCCTTTCACCGCGGCAATCTCAACCTTTGCCAAGCCATCCCGTAGATAAACTCGAAGGGGAATAATTGTTACTCCCTTCTGGCGGGTCATATTCCATAAACGTTGAATTTCTACTTTGTGTAGGAGGAGTTTGCGCGGTCGGGTTGGGTCATGGTTGAAGCGACTAGCCTCATCATATGGGGCGATATGCGCTGAGAGCAGCCATGCTTCTTTCCCATCTTTGATGGCTACGTAAGATTGAGCCAAACTGATTTTTCCGGCACGGATGGATTTAATTTCACTACCTTGGAGAGCAATTCCTGCTTCAAGTGTATCTAGGATCCAATAATCATGTTTGGCTCTGCGATTTGTAGCAACAACCTTTATACTCATGAGTTTATTTTAACATACATCAATTATTGACGGAATCTAACAAAGTGGATACAATTCTTGGGCTTTGAGGATTTTCAAAAGAGAAAAGCCATCGGGTTTCGTTCAAATATGGTTTAAGGTCTCATTACCATTGAGCAGTTTAATGACATGGCTAATGGGATTATCTTAGTTAGAGACGTTTATTTAGGAAGGAAAACATGACTGAAATTTTACTGAAAGCAGAATTACGCGGTGTAAAAGGAAAGCAAGTTAAGGCTTTACGTCGTCTTGGGAAGTTGCCAGCGGTAATTTATGGGAAGCAAATGGAGCCAATATCCATTCTGCTTGATTATAGAGAGGTTCATCCTATTCTCGACAAAATATCCCAATCCGCACTGGTTACCTTAGATTTGGATGGTAAGAAGCACTTAGCCTTGGTTCGCGAAAAGCAAAGGGATATCTTACGTGGAAATTTGATACACGTTGATTTTCATACCGTATCTTTGACGGAGAAGGTTCGAGCCAATGTTGCTGTTCACTTGGAAGGCGAATCTCCAGCGGTGGAGGATCTCGGCGGGATTTTGGTTCTCAATCTTGAGGAATTGGATGTAGAGGCTTTGCCTCAGGATTTGCCTGAAAAGATAGATGTAGACATCTCCTCTTTGAAAGCCATTGGAGATGTCATTCACGTTCGCGATCTAACCTTGCCCACAGGGGTCGTTGTCCATAACGAGCCGGACGAAATCATTGCTGTTGTTACTGCACCAGAAGCCGAAGAAGCCGTTGAAGAAGGATTAGCGGAAGGTGCCGAGCCAGAGGTCATCGAACGAGGGAAGAAGGAAGAGGAAACTTGATACCAAGGGGGATCTATTTATTTTTCATTTTTTCAAGATGAGATTATTTTCATCTTTGTCATCTATTCAGACAATTTCAAGGCTTTCAATAGGTCAACAACGATCTGGGCACTCACTCCCCAAAGCACTTCTCCCCCATATGGTTTGAAGTAGATGACAGGTAATGGCTTTAAGCGAGGGGATATGATTCGTGGGCGGACTTCTCGGTTGGTTGGATCTGCTAACCATGCGAGTGGAATGGTGAACACTCGACTCACCTCCTCATTTGCGAGTGAGAACTTGTATGGTTGTGGAATCACCCCAACAATCGGGGTGACAAGATAATTACTCGTCGTTAGCCGGGTTCTCAATCTTCCTAATATCTTCACATCCTGGGGGTGAATTCGAATTTCTTCATATGCTTCGCGAAGGGCGGTTTCCTCTGAATTTTTGTCAGAAGGGTCACATCGCCCACCAGGGAACGCGACTTGTCCACTGTGTTCAGGTAGAGTCTCGGTTCGGCGGGTGAAGAGGATGTGCCATTCTCGATCAAAGCGAAGCAATGGGACTAACACTGCTGCTGGGCGAGCGGGTTCGGTAGTTAATCGAGGGTGAGAAAGTTCCTCGTCATCTTGTTTTGGTTTTTCTCGAAGTCGGTTACTGATTTCTTCTTCAGATAGATGGGTGTTTGGGATGGACATCTCACCGGTAGCCAATGGGGGTTCAAAATTATAGGCTTCTTTCAAGTCGGTGTATAATTGAGTGGTCACCCTCGATAATCGCTTTCTCGACTTGTGTTATCGGTCGGGCAAAGATCAAATAGCCCGTATGAGCGACCATTCGGTCGGTGGGTCTTAGCCGTCCTGGCGCAGGTTTGTAATACCGGAGTAGAATTTCACAAACTTCTATGAACGCGAAATGTTGTTCTCGTAATGCTGCGATTAAGCGTTCCACTTGGTTAACGGTGGGTAAGATAGACCCGAAGAATCCACCGGTTTTCAATGCTGCTCGAACCTGTTGTAAATAGTCCTCTGGATTTGGAAGGTCTAAAAAGAGCGCATCAGCATTTTGTTCTTGAAATCCATCGGCAATATCCTTGAGCCTGAACACGACCTGATTATCCAGACCGAGCCGTGCCAGGTTCTTTTTCGCTAATTCCATTGCCTCGGGGCGAATTTCATAAGTGACGACTTGTCCAGTAGGGTATACTGCATGAGCAAGTGCGATGGTCAGTGCTCCAGAACCTGTACCTGCTTCTAACACAAGTTTACCTGGTCCAATGTCCATGTTGAGTAAGATAAACCCAATGTCTTTTGGGTACATGATTTGTGTGTTTCGCGGTAAGTCACGGATGATGTCGCTTAGAGAGGGTTGAAGTAGGAAAAAAGGTCTACCGATGTGACTGAACACTTGGCTGCCCCATGGACGACCGATTAGGTCATCATGATAAATAATTCCACGGTGGGTTTGGAGTTGTTGACCCGGACTCAGTCGAATGATGAAATGTTTGTGGCTCAATCCAATCAATTGGGCTAAGTCACCAACCTGGGCATAATTTTTTCCCTCGCTCATACAACGATTTCCGAATCTCTTAGATAGGATCAGGGATTCAAATACCTTTTGAAAAAGTTTGTAATCTCGTTATAGCATCGAACACGATTTTCGAATTTAAGTACATCGTGCCCTTCGTTTTCAAATAACAAATATTCTACTTCCTTGCCTTTCTTTTTCAAGTCATCCACTAAATCGCGTGATTCTCTCTCGACAACACGGGGATCGTTTTTCCCTTGGATAACGAGTAGGGGGCATGAAATTTGATGAATATAGGTCCGAGGAGAACGTTCGTTGAGGAAGGAACGGTCTTTTTCGTTTGTAGGATCTCCTAAGACAAGTGAGTAATAAGGTTTCCATGTTTCCGGGATTCGTTCGGAGAAAGTAACCAGGTCGTAAGGTCCAAACATATCCACGGCTGCAACCCAAAGGTGAGGGTGACGAGAGGCTAACATGAGAGTCATATAGCCGCCATATGAACGACCTATGACGCCTGCTCTAGTAGTGTCTAATCGTTTGTCTTGAGGGAGCACCTCGGTCATTGCGTGGACATGGTCGAGACGATCCTTGCCGCCCCAGTCGTGATCCACCTGTTTCATGTATTCAATACCATATCCACTGCTTCCGCGTACATTTGGTACGAATACGGCAAATCCATTGAGGGTGAGAAACTGAATAAGTGGCATAGAAAACCAAGCAAAATCAGGTCGTTCTTGGCTTTGGGGACCACCATGAACATAATAAACTAAGGGGCGAGGAAGTGGATAACCCAACTCTGTTGATGGCAAGTACAATCTTGCTGAAATTCGTGTGCCATCGAAAGACGTAAAAGATGCATCTTCGCCTTTGGCGAGGTGTGATTCAGAAATTCCAATTGCTCGTTCATGGGTGTGTGGAATGATGCTAGTACGATGTTTTCCTTCTATAGTGTATATTTGGGTTGGGGAGGTAGTAGTGGAAAAAGATAGCACATAGTGATCATTTGGTTTATCATAGTAAATGGATTGAAGGACACCTTCACGCAAGTGACCCGCTCCAACCATCGGGTTGCCTAACGTCATTGAAAGAGATGCTTCGTCGAATACCCCTTCGTAGACCCAACTACATCCGTCAATATTATAAGTAAGTAGATAGCGGTTCTCTTTCAGGTCTTCGAAATGGTCTAATACTCCGATGCCGGTGTGTTGAATCCCATTGATCATCACCCGTTCAACCCGATCAGGATTTTGGAGATCGAGATACCCTAAACCATATGTGCCTTCAAATAGGCTGGTAATGAACAACAATCCACCTTTGGGAGTGAATTGGCATGAGTGGATAGAGTTAAGAGGTTGTGGTTGACTTTCCGAACGTTTTTCAAGAGGAGTGCCATAGAGCAATTTGGGTTGATGTTTTCCTTCTTCCCAAAGGTAAAGGACATGGTCCCCGATGGTGTACGTATCGATGAGAATTGCTTGAGTATGTTGATCATTAGAGGCATCTACATACGCGCCCCAACGGCTCTCTCCCAGTTTTTCGAGGTGACCTGTTTGTAAATTTCCTTGGAAAGCAACATGGAGAGGTTGATTGCGTGATTCGACATTTAGATAAACGTAATTTCTTTCGCTGTCACATTTTAAACAATGCACACGTGAATCCTTGAAGGCATTGCCGAATATGGGTTCTGGGAAGCCACCCCCTAAAGGTATCCACATAGGTTGATAATTTTCATCCCCGTCGTTATCTATCATGACCAAGATTTTATTGATTTTAGGAAACACATAGAAAAGATAGCCTTCAACCAAATGCGGGTTGTGAAGAGCAAGGTGCGGAGGGAGGAGGGGTTGAGGAACACTACCCCCATAATGCATGCGGTATAGGCTGAGATGACCGCTGAGGTTGCTGATGAAGTAAATATCATCATCAACGATTTGGGGGCTAAGGAAAAGACGAGCCGATAGGAGCGATTCAATGTGAGCCATACGCTAATCCTTTCATTGCAGTTGTTTAGGTCATTTTTCTAGGAGCGTTTCTTTCGTTCAACTTCAATGAGGCTGAGCCAATGACCGATGATGAGAACAACAATACTAAAAACCGTAGCCATACCGAGATTTAATAGACCGATAGAGAAAAAATCCCATTGAAACTTGAATGCGACAACATGACCACTCCAAAATCCGATCCATGAGAGAATCAAATAAAGGGCAAGGCGACCCGGACCACCACCACGGACGAGGTGGAAGATAGTACCATAAAGCGTAGCAATCAACATACCTAAGAGCAAATTGGGCAAGGTCATTTAAGCACCACGTACGAGGGAATATTGTTGATTGACAATCATAACTCATTTATGTAAAATCGTAGATGCATATTGCGGAAAATAAATTTTCCCAAAAGGTATATCTTGAAAAAGAAGCCAATTCGTTTTGATGAAATAGATTATCGCATCCTATGTGAGTTGAACCGCAATGGTCGTTTGGCTGCCACAACCATCGCCAAAAAGGTGGGAGTAGATGTTCGTACGGTTCGAAATCGCATCAATCGCCTCATTCAATCGGATGCAATACGAGTGAGAGCCATCATCAATCCACTAGCCTTTGGTTATCAAACACTAGTGGATGTCTTTGTAGAGGTAGACCCAAATGCTGAAACGAGTCTTGGGAGAGATTTGTTAGAGATGCAAGCGGTTGCCTTCCTCGCTTATGGTCCTGGATCGGGTGAAATTTCTATAGATATATATTTCAAAGACAACGCCGAGATGAGAGAATTTTTAGTTCATGTCTTACCTTCCATGCAGGGAGTAAAAAAGGTTCGTCATACCTTAATTCCACAAGTGCTTAAGAACATAGATGAATGGCTTCCTCGTTCGGAAGATTTCTCAATTAAAGGATAATGATCTTATATAAGAAAAACCATCCCAGGAGTCTTGAAAATGAGATTGGTTCACTTTTTAGACACGCAGGATTTCACCAAAGATCAACTGTTGGAATTATTGGAATTGATCCGACTTCTCAAAGAAGCAAGTCATCAAGGAATAAAGCCCAAACTTCTCAAAGATGCCTCGTTGGCAATGATTTTTGAAGAGCCATCTACGCGAACAAGGATCTCATTTGAAGTGGCAATGACCGACTTGGGAGGACATGCGCTCTATTTAAAGCCCGGTGAAATACATCTTGGGGTTCGCGAATCGATTTACGATACAGCAAAGGTCATTTCGAGAATGGTGGATGTCATCATGGCTCGTACTCTAAAACACGAGACCATCGTCAACCTAGCCAAGGCTGCAACCGTTCCGGTTATCAACGGATTGACTGATTACAACCATCCTACCCAAGTCGTTTGCGATGTCTTCACCATGCAGGAACATTTACCAGCAGGAAAGCGTCTGGAAGATTTACATGTTACCTTTATAGGCGATGCCACGAATGTATTGAGTTCATTGATGTTCATTTGTACCCAGATGGGGATGCACTTTACCCATGCCGCTCCACGTAAGTATCAACCCCCGAATGAATGGATTAGGATTGCCCAAAAGAATTGTGAAAACTCTGGAGGGGCTTTAACGATAACTGAAGACGTAGTGGAGGCGGTGAAAGAGGCTGATTTCATCTATACAGACCTATGGTGGTGGATTGGGCAGGAAGACCAAATCCCAGAAAGGCGGGCTGCCTTCATGCCGAAATATCAGGTGACGATGGATTTATTGCGCAAAGCGCCTTCACATTGTAAATTTATGCATTGCTTACCCGCCTCACGTGGAGTAGAAGTCACTGATGAGGTCATGGATTCTCCACAATCTATTATTTATGACCAATCTGAAAATCGTCTCCATGCGGAAAAGGGGATTTTGACCTGGTTGGTATATCCTCGGCTGAAGAGACCATCTATAGAACTGGAAGCGGATTATTCTGGTCGAATTGAGGCATTTCTTAGAAGAACTATGTCATTGTAAAATGAGGTTGACGAAATGAATAAATTAATACCGCTAAAAAGCGAAGGAAAAGAGAGTGTCGTTAGACACGAAGGAGTATTACGAAGGTTCGATATCATCTTATTTTTACTGAGTGCAATCTTAGCCCTCGATGTGTTCGCGCCTACTGCAGCATTGGGACCTGCCTCGCTATCTTGGTGGGTGATTGCACTGGTTTTTTTCTTTGTGCCATATACCTTGATCATCATCGAATTGACAACCACTTACCCTGAACAAGGGGGATTGTTCGTCTGGATCAATCGAGCATTTGGGGGGAAATGGGCTGCACGCACAACCTGGTTGTATTGGGTCAATGTTGCTTTGTGGATGCCATCCGTATATCTGCTTTTTGCTGAAGTTCTGTCACAGTTATTTTATCTTGATCTAGGACCCTGGGCTCGAGTGGGGATAGGTTTGGTGATGAGTTGGGTGACGGTTGGACTTGTCCTTGTGCCTCTGAAATTTGGAAAATGGGTTTTCAATATCGGTGCTCTGTTGAAAATCGTCTTGACGATAGTGATTATCATACTAGGGGTCGTCTATGCAACAAAATCTGGTATACCTAATGACTTATCTTGGCGTCAACTTTTACCCCGTTGGCAAGTTGGGATCAACTTCTTACCGATTATTGCATATAACTTCATGGGTCTCGAACTATTGGCTGGCGCAACCCGTGAGGTAAAAAACCCCAGAAGTGATATACCTCCATCATTTCTAATTGCAGGTGCATCCATTGCAATTATCTATGTTTTAGGGACATTAAGTTTTTTGATGATCTTCAAAGTCCAAGATCTCGAGGCGATCAAGGGAGTCATGGATGCATTTTGGGTGGTTTTTGGAGAGACGGGGATCGGAGGTGTATTGGTTGTTATCTTCGGGTTGATGAGCCTTTTTACCATTATGGCAGGTATGGTTTGTTGGGTGATGGGTGTCAATCGAACGATTGCTAGAGCGGCTCAAGAGAGAGAATTGCCTTCAGTATTTGGGACCATCCATCCGACTCATCAGACACCGCTTGGAGCCACGATCATCATCGGATTTGTTACAACATTGGTCTTGCTTATCTATGGGTTATTGGCGGGTAGTAAGGAAGCGTTGTTTCGATTGTTATTTGCCTTCAATTCGATGATCTACCTACTTCCTTACCTTGCTATTTTTCCGGCATTTTTAAAGTTGAGGAAAGACGCAGGGATGGAACGTCCATTTCAAATCCGCCTTGGTTCAACTCTCTTATTCCTGATGGTTGTGATTTGCGAGTTGTTTATCCTTCAGGCTATCGTTTTATACATTTGGAGACCCGGAGTAGCATTCGAGTGGAGTTTTGCAGGACCTGCACTTTTGGGTGTTGTGCTTGTTTTAATTGCTGGTGAGATCATGTTAGAGATTGCTTCGTTGCAACAGAAGCGTTCTGTCTCTGAAAATTAGGGGGAGGTAAATGGCTAAGACCATCCAAAGCACCCCGCGAAAGGATGGGTTTCGGATGCCTGGCGAGTTTGAGCCACATGCTGGTTGTTGGATGTTATGGCCCGAACGACCGGATAATTGGAGGTTAGGAGCTAAGCCCGCCCAGGCAACTTTTTCTGCTGTGGCGGCTGCGATTGCGCAGTTTGAACCAGTGACCGTCGGTGTATCGCGCGAGCAATTCTGCAACGCACGGGCGAAATTGCCTCCTACCATTCGAGTTGTAGAAATGTCCTACAACGACTGTTGGATGCGAGATTGCGGTCCTATTTTCGTTGTGAATGATCAAGGCGAAGTGAGGGGGGTTGATTGGGACTTCAATGCGTGGGGAGGACTTGAAGGCGGTTTGTATTTCCCTTGGGACCAGGACAACCTTATCCCACAGAAGGTACTGGAGATTGAAAGAATTGATCGTTATAAAGCACCTATGGTTTTAGAGGGTGGTTCTATTCTGGTAGATGGTGAGGGCACACTGATCACTACGGAGGAATGTTTACTGAATCCCAATAGAAATCCTAAGTTATCTAAAGTTGAAATCGAGGAAATTCTTCAGGAATATTTAAACGTAGATAAGATAATTTGGCTAGAAAGGGGTGTATATCAAGACGAAACCAGTGGACATGTAGACAATATGCTCAGTTTTGCCCGACCGGGGGTGCTATTGCTTAATTGGACAGATGACAGGTCAGACCCTCAATATGAAATCTCATTTGATGCATATCAAAGGTTAACGGGCGAGAGAGATGCTCGTGGGAGAAGGTTTGAAATTTATAAAATCCATCAACCAGGACCGCTTTATATGACAGAGGAGGAAAGCCAGGGAGTAGATAGAGTAGAAAGTAGTGTACCTCGGCTCCCTGGCAGCCGATTGGCGGGCTCTTATGTGAATTTTTATATTGCCAATGGCGGTGTGATCGTTCCCATTTTCGATGATCCGCATGATGAAGTGGCGATAAAGACTATACAAAGGGTATTTAGAGGCCGAACAGTTATTGCAATCCCATCTCGAGAGATATTGTTGGGGGGAGGGAATATTCATTGTATTACCCAGCAACAACCTCTAGGAAAGCATGTATTATGATGTGTTTATGAGCCAAAAGTGTTTCTTTCGTATAAGAACGCAAACAAATCTTGTTATAAATTTACCTCTTGACATTCCAGGAGATATCCGATAACATACAAGTAGATTGTCGAAAACGACAATTTTTATGAAGATATATGTATAAATTAGACAATTATGACATTCAGATTGTCAATCTGCTCATGAAAGATGGACGCATGAGCGCTGCTGATATTGCCCGTCATCTGGATGGTCTTTCTGAACGATCTGTGCGATACCGTATCGAGCGAATGGTCAAGGAGGGTGTGATTCGGATAAGTGCAATCGCTAACCCAAAGGCATTAGGCTTTACAGTAGTTGCAGATGTATTTGTGGAAGTGGAATCTGGCTTCATTATGGAAGTTGCTCGAAAGTTAGCGGAGTTTGACTGTGTTTCTTACGTTGCATGTTCGATCGGTGAGACGGATGTGAGCGTTCAACTCGTTGCTAGAAATAACGAAGAGGTCTACTCCTTTGTAACCGAAGTCATTGGGAGAATTCCCGGTGTGCGGAAGACGACGACCTCCTCCAGGAGGGAATGATCGGCCTGTACAAGGCCATTCGGGATTTCACACCGGGCGCCTCTTCCTTTTGGTCCTTCGCGAAGCTTTGCATCGTCCGCAACATCATCAGCGCGATCAAAGGGACGACCCGCCAGAAACATATTCCCATTAACCAGTATACTTCTTTGCACAAACCGGTATACGCCCTCGAGGGCGACCGCACGTTGCTGGAGGTTCTGCCCAACCAGCGGGTCGACGACCCCGAGACGCTGGTCATCGACCGGGAAACCCTCTTCTTGACCCAACAGCATGTGAAGCGGATACTGAGTGATTTCGAGTACCGGGTCTTCCGGCTGTACATCAACGGGCTGTCCTACAAGGAAATGGCGCGGCGGCTCAACACCCACACCAAGTCCATCGACAACGCGCTGTGCCGGATCCAACACAAAATTGATAAGGTGGTTTCGGAGCCGGTTCAGGGCTGCCGTCCGGCTCTGGCTTCCGGCGGACAGGATGGTTACCGAGGGCGGTTTTGAGGAGCGGGTAGCCCGGCTGGCCGAGCTGGTGGCCCGCTCGGCGCACTGCGTGGTGTTGACCGGTGCCGGGATCTCCACCGAGAGCGGGATTCCGGATTTTCGAAGCCCGCAAAGCGGCCTGTGGAATCGCCTGGATCCGTGGGAGACCCTTTCGGCTGCCGCCTTCTGGCGTGACCCGCCGGGGTTTTACCGCGCCGCTCTTGCCACCTGGCTCCCTCCTGTGCTGCAGGCCAGTCCCGGGCCGGCCCACCGGGTTCTCGCTCGGATGGAAGCGGCCGGCCTGGTCAAGGCCATCATCACCCAGAACATCGACAGCCTGCACCAGCGCGCGGGCAGCCGGCGGGTGATCGAGGTTCACGGCCATGTGCGCTGGGCGCGTTGCATGGGGTGCGGCCAGGTGCATCCGTTCGAAGAGTTGGTAGGCAGGCTCCAGACGGACGTGCAGCGAGGTGCGTACTGTGGCTGCGCAAGGCCCATCAAGCCGGCCGTGGTGCTGTTCGGGGATCCCATGCCTGCGGAGTTCGACGAGGCTCTG
>FWPU01002188.1_pt1 | contig 55367 bp, 46 predicted proteins | sample 2228361 | NCBI WGS metagenome assembly FWPU01 (sample SAMEA103939777, study PRJEB20133) | metagenome | reverse complement strand
GCCCCGTCGCCTCGACGAAGCGCCGGGTCGAGGGGTGGAGGCGAAGGCTGGCGGCGACGTCGATCCCGTTCGGGACGACCTCGATGGCGCCCGGCGGGAGGCCGCTGACCGCAGCGTACTGGTCGCGACGCAGCTCCGAGACCGCGACGACGCGCGCCCCCGGCCAGGACTGCCGGACCAGGTCCCACGGCCACCCGGGATGGAGCTCGGCAGCTCGACTCGGCATCGCCGCGGCGACGTCGTGGACCCAGACGATCCAGCCCCGACCCTCGGAGAGGAGATCCCGGAGGGCGGCCGAGAGGGGGAGGTTGAAGGGGACCGAGGCGACGTTGTGGGCGATGACGAGGTCGACCCCGGCGAGGGCCGCGCGGAGGTGCGACCGGACTTCCTCGGCGAGGGCATCGAAGTCGGGCGGCACTCGGCCGGCGGCGAGGGCGGTCCGGGCCGCGGCGATCCTCGGCTCCCGGGTGTCGAGCAAGGGGATCCGGACGAGGGGCACCCCAGCCGCCGTCGAACGGCCCCGACCGACGACGATCCGGACCTCGTGGCCGACTCGGGCGAGGAGCCTCGCCTGGGCCCCGAGGACCGCCTCGACGCCGCCGACGACGGGGGGAGCCGTGTAGTGGAGGAGGGCGATCCTGCGCTGACGCGGCGACATCGGTGCTCGGCGAGCGCGGTCCCGGCTCAGGCCGGCGTGCCGAAACAGTCGACGAGGAGGGCCGATAGGTGGCGCTCCAGGACAGCGAAGGAGAAGTGACGGCGCCCGACCTCGTAGTTCCGGTCGGCCCAGGCTGCGGCCGTCGCCGGCTCGTCGAGGAGGCGCCGGGCCTGGCGAATCGTCGCCTCGTCGATGAACTCGTCGAACCAGACGACCCGAAAGCCCCGGGGTCGGAGGTCGACCTCATAGGTCGAGTAGTTGTTCACGAGGATCGGCCGTCGGTAGTAGACCGCCTCGAGGAAGGCGTTCCCGAAGCCCTCGAAGACCGAAGGGTAGGTGACGAAGTCGGCGGCCTCGTAGAACTCGGCGAGGGTGTAGCGGCCGGGTTCCGTTTCCATTCCGGGCAGCCCGTTTTCGGCGACCCGCGAGGCGGCCAGGACGAGGGGCACGCCGAGGAGGTCGGCGTAGGCGCAGACCCGGCGCTCATACGCGTCGCCTTCGTCGCCCGAGGCATGGGAGACGACGAGCTTCGCCGGCCGCTCGAGGCGGCGGACGAACTCGATGGCGTGCTCGATCCCCTTCCGGGCGACGATCCGCGTCGGTTGGAGGATGAAGAGGTCCCCGGGCTCGAGCCCAAGGTCGAGCCGGAGGGCGGCGAGCCGTTCGGGTCGCCCGGGCGGGTGTGGCCGCTCGAAGTCCATGACGTTCGGGATGACCCGCGGCGTCAGGCCCCGCCGCCAGGCGAGCTCGCGGGCCTGGAGGGAATTGATGACGACGTGGCGGACGACCTGGTGGGCGGGCGGGAAGGCAGCGGCGATGACGTCCTCGACGCTGTTGACGAGGAAGCGCTGTCGCTCCCAGGGCAGGTCGTGGTGGTGGGCGATGGTCGGCAGTCCGGTCTCGGCGATGAGGTCGGAGATCGCCAGCCCGAGGGGCAGGTTCAGGGGGATCGCCGAGGCGTTCTCGACGATGAGGAGCTCGATCTCGAAGCGCCGGACGAAGCGGTGGAGGGCAACGCGAAGGTGGGCCCGGAGGGAGTCGATGGTGGCCGAGACCTCAGGAGGGCGGACGACCCGAACCGCCCCGTCGTGAGCCGCACCCTCCCCAGTCCGATCGACGGCGTAGGCGGCGTAGACGGCCCGGTTGATCGCCTCGATCTCCGGATGGCCGAAGAAGGCCTCCTCGACGACCTCCGAGACGGCCGCCGGCCGGTCGCTCAGGCCGGCGAAGTAGAAGGAGGTGTGGCCGAGACCTTCGAGGACCTGGGCCCACTTCGCGGTCTCGAGGGAGACTCCGTCGGTCCCCGCGAAGCGGGTCGAGACGAACCCAACTCGGCGGCCCGTCACCCCGTCACCTCCGAGAGGCACATGGGTCGGCTTTCGTCGGAGCCGTCGGATCGGCGCCGCTGGTCGGGCGGACGGCGGTCGATCGACCCCGGACAGGGGGGCGGAACACGAGCGGGCTGCCGGCCATCCTGACGGCTGCCGGGCTGCCCGACGTGACGAGCCGGCGCGTCATGGCGACAGGATGCCACGTCGGCGGAGCGGGCGGGCCGGAGGGGCCGGACCCGCCGACCGTCCCTTGGCGCCGTGGGCGCTAGAATGGCCGCTCGTGGCCATGGCCGACGCCCTCTCCTCCTTCTGGCAGTCCCTCCTCGACCTGACGAGTCAGGTCGTCATCCCCGACTGGGCTGCCCTCGTCGGGCTCCTGCCCGTCTTCTTCGTCCTCCTCGTCCTCGGCCCCCTCGTCACCCTCCTCGCCTTCCTCTGGCTCGTCTACATCGTCCGGCGGCCGCGGCCGACGATCGAGTTCGACGAGGGCCCCTGGCCGATCCAGCCAGACCTCGAGGGCCGCCTCGAGCCGCCCCTCGCCGAGCCCTACTGCCCCGACCACGGCCTCGCCTATCGGGCTGGAATGGTCCGCTGTCCCCTCGACGGCTCGATCCTCCTCTTCCGCTGTCCGAAGTGTCGCCTCGCCCGTCCGGCGGGCGTCCCCCGTTGCGGCAACTGCGGGCTCGTCGCCGTGCCGGGCCGGGCTTTGAGGCCCCTCGCCCCGGTCTCACCGCCGCCCGGCGGGGCCGCCCTGGCCTAGGGGCTCGGAACCGATGCCAGGCCGTTGCCGTCCCGAGGTACGTCGATGACGACCGCCGCCCAGTTCGCCTTCACCGCTGGCACCCTCGTCCTCCTCGTCGCCTTTGCCGCCCACGTCGGCCACGCCGTCCTCCTCGCCGCCGGCCGGCGGCGCTTCGTCTCCCTCGTCCAGGCGCCGACGCCGGGGCTCGTCGGGGTTGGCGGGAGCCTCGGCGCGGCGATCGCGGCCTCCGCTGAGCCGAGAGGGGGGCGGCCGGCGACGAGCAGCCTTGAACGGCCGGCCCTCCTCCTCGCCGTCGTCGCCTTCGGCCTCCTGAGCCTCGCCGTGCTGAGCCGGGCGATCGTCGTCGGCCGAGGCCCATGGGGCAACCTCTTCGAGTTCAGCGTCGCCTTCGCTTGGTCGATCACCGGCGGCTACCTCTGGCTCGCTGCCCGCTATCCGATCCGCTCGATCGGCTTCCTCCCGATCGGCGTCGCCGCCGCGCTGGCCCTCTATGCCGCCAGTCTGCCCTCGGAGGTCCGGCCCCTCCTGCCGGCCCTGAACAATGCTCCCCTCCTCACGATCCACGTCGGGATGGCGGTCCTCGCCTACGGCATCTTCGCCACCGCCTTCGCAGCCGGGGTCGGCTACCTCCTCCAGGGACCGAGGGATCGCTTCGCCTGGCTGCCCTCCCATCGGACCCTCGATGAGGTCGCCTACCGGGCCGTCATCGTCGGCTTTCCGATCTTCGCGACGATGATCATCCTGGGTTCCTGGTGGGCCTCGATCGCCTGGTCCCGCTACTGGGGCTGGGACCCGAAGGAGACATCGGCCCTCGTCACCTGGCTCATCTACGCCGTCTATCTCCACGCCCGGAACCAGCGGCGCTGGGCGGGGCGACCGGCGGCCCTCCTCTTGGTCGTCGGCTTCGGGATGGTCCTCGTCACCTACTCGGGGAGCCTCTGGTTCAGCGGTCTCCACGCGTACGCGGGGGTGAACTAGTTCTGCTCTCCACGCGGCCTTCGCCGCGACGATCCGCGACCGACCGGGAAGCCCGTCACTGCCGAGTCCGTCTCAGGGGGCGAACCGGCCCTGGCCCCAGTCGCTGGTGATCGGGCGAACCGTGAGGAGCCGCCGCGGGTCCATCGAGCCTAGAGCGGTCGCCGCCGATCGACGAGGAGGAGGCCCCAACCCAGGAAGGCTAGGCCGGTCATCGACCAGCCGGCGACTTCCAGCGGCTCCCACATCTTCGCCGTCGACTCCGTGATCCCGAGCGCGACCTGCTCGTAGCCGTGACTCATGAGCCAGGCGTCGGGATCGCTCTCGGAGGTGACCGGCACTCTCGAATGCCCCTCGGCGTACGAAAGGAGCGCGCCCGACGGGTCGATCCAGGCCACTGTGACGATCTCGCCTCTGAAGCTCTCTTGCTCCGAGGGGCGCACGACGACGGTCGGCTGGGCGGCGGCCCAGGCCTGACGGGCCAGGTCCACACCGGCCAAGAGGCCGAGCATGACGGCCGCGCCGATGACGAAGGCCGGAAGGGTCCGACCGACGAGCGCACCCACCGCGAGACCGACCATGATGGCGGCGACCATCCGCGCGAAGGGCAGGAGACCGTGGAGCCCGAGATCGTCGAAGGGAGTGGCCGGCCTCAGGAGCCGCTGCGCCGTCTCCAGCCACTCCGTGGCCACGGCGGCGAAGCCGAAGGCGACCGAGAGGAGGAGCCCGACGACGACCAGCTGCCGCAGGAGCCAGGCTCGCCGGGAAGGGGCGATCGCCCACGCGAACTGGGCGGTCCCGGCCTCGAGCTCGCGGGCGACGATCGGGATCCCACCGAGGAGACCGACGGCGCCCGGCAGGACCGCCATGGCCGCCAGGAGTCGCCCAGCCTCCTCGTAGATCGGCCAGACGCGCTCCAAAAAGGCCAGGCAGTGCTCGAACCCCGGCTCGACCCTGTCCCAGGTGAGGCACTCGCTCGGGATGCGCAGGTCCGACAGCCGCGTCAAGACGTACACGGCGCCAAGCCCGACGGCCAGGGGGGCCAGAACGGCCAGGGCGAGCTCGTACCGGTGCTGCTTCCCGACGAGTCGAAGGGTCGCCGTCACGGCCGGGCTCACGCCTCTTGGATCTTCTCGGGCGACGACCCGGAGGCGAGGTAGCCGAGGACGACCTCCTCGAGCGAAGCCTCGGCCCCCGGCGGAGCGTCGGTCCGGACGAGAGCGAGGAGGTCGCCGGAGGAGCCGGCGAAGATCCCGACAGGGTCCGAGCCGTCGAGTCGCGCGGCCGGCACCGTCATGTGGCCGCGCCGGGCACGCTCGATCGTGTCGTGGAGCAGGACTCGGCCATCGGCGAGGACGATGAGGTGGCTGCACGCCTCCTCGACGTCGGTGACGATGTGTGACGACAAAACGACCGTCGTCCCTTCGCCCTGGGCCTCGTCGAGGAGCAGCCTCAGGAACTCCCGGCGGGCGAGGGGATCGAGGTTCGCCATCGGCTCGTCGAGGAGGAGGACCGGGGCTCGGAGCGAGAGAGCGATCGTCAAGGCGACCTTCGCCCGCTCACCGGCCGAGAGCTCGGAGATCCGCCGTTCCGGCCCGAGGCCGACCGACTTCAGCCGTCTCCGGGCCCCGGCCCGGTCGAAGGTGCGCCGGTAGGACTCGACGAACCGCAGGTGGTCCTCTATCGTCAGGTCCCGGTAGAGGCTGTCCGACTGGGCGACGTAGCCGATGGAGGCCACGACATCGGCCCGCTGGCGCCGCGGATCCCGGCCAAGGACGAGGACGCGGCCCTCGTCGGGCCGCTCGAAGCCGATCCAGCATCGGATGAGCGTCGACTTGCCGGCCCCGTTCGGACCGACGAGGGCGGTGATCGAGCCGGGCGCGACGGTCAGCGTCACGCCCCGGAGCGCCCATGGCCCTCGGCGCCGATACCGCCGTCCGACGCCCTCGGCGACGAGGGCGTCCGCCGTCTCGGCGGCGACGGCCCGATCGGTCACCTCCGCGCTACTCGTAGGCCCGCTCAGCACTGATACATCAGGAAGCTAGAGAGCGCATCGTTGTAGGGCAAGTTGAACCGGGTCCCGCTGACCGGGCCTTGGACCGTGTTTCTCATGTTGCCTTCATAGTTCGCGTTCAAGTAGAAGTTGATGCAGTAGCCAGAGGGCAGCCAAACCGACACGGAGCTAACGCAGTCATTCCAGGTGGAGGAACCGAGGAGAACGGAGGCGCAGTTGCCCGGCGGCGTGTGGTCATCGTTGCTCAGATCCGGATCACTCGAGCACTTCCAGTAGCGGTCGTCCCCGTCCGAAGGATCACCGATGGAATTCTCCCATAGCAGGACCTTGGTGGTGTCGTTCGTCGGACAGGATCCCTGGGTCCCAGCCAGCGCAAGATGAGAGATTGTCACCATCAAGAGAGCCACCGACGCCACAGCGGCTACAAGTCGATTGCAGCGAGCTACCCCACATCCTCCGTCTGACGGCAAGTCATCTAGGGCTACACATTGTGCCTCCCCCGCGAGGTACCGTCAAGCGACGCTGCCCACGGTCCTCGCCGTCGGCTGCGTCTGGGAACGCCGGTTCGTCCGCGAAGGCGCCCGCCCCGTCCCCGCGCACGAACCACCCTCGGGCTAGAAACGGCCACCGTCCCCACACGCGGACTTCGGATTGGCCACAGCCGGCTGCAGGCCCTCCCCAACATGTTGCGGTTGAGGCCCCGCTCCGACCACAAGATCTTGTAGTTCGGGCTTGACGGCGCGGCCCGCTCGACGTACCCTGCACTGGTCGCAGCGAGCGACGGACGAGCGGCTCGGGCCCCGGCCCAGGCGACCGGATGAGCCCCCGGGAGGCACCTCGACCGGCCCGCGACCCCGAGCTCGGAGCATCCCTCGCTGACCTGCACAGCCGACAGAGCGGAGGAAACGAGAACGATGGCCCGCACCTCGCACGACGCCGTTCCCGTGATGGACGAGCGGCCTTCGGGCCCGAAGCGGCCACGGACCGCGAGCACGACCGGCGTGCGGCCCGCCCGGCGCGCCCTCGGCGGCCCCTACGGTGCCTCCTTCACCGGCCTCGGCACCCCCGGCCTCCGCCTCGAGCGCCGCTGGACCCGGCCCGGCGTCCATCCCTACGACGAGGTGACCTGGGAGCTCCGAACCGCCTCGATCGCGAACGAGTCGGGCAAGATCGTCTTCGAGCAGCGCGACGTCGAGGTGCCCGCCTTCTGGAGCCAGCTCGCCACGAACGTCGTCGTCAGCAAGTACTTCCGTGGTCACATCGGGACCCCCGAGCGGGAGCGGAGCGTCAAGCAGCTCATCGACCGGGTCGTGAACACCCTCTGCAGCTGGGCCGAAGCGCAGCACTACTTCGCCAGTCCCGAGGACCTCGAGACCTTCCGGGCCGAGCTGACCCATCTCCTCCTCCACCAGAAGATGAGCTTCAACTCCCCGGTCTGGTTCAACGTCGGCATCGAGCCCAAGCCACAGTGCTCAGCCTGCTTCATCAACTCGGTCGAGGACAACATGGGCAGCATCATGGACCTCGCCAAGACCGAGGCGATGCTCTTCAAGTACGGCTCAGGCGCCGGCGTCAACCTGTCGACGATCCGCTCGAGCAAGGAGCGAATGTCGGGTGGCGGGATGGCCTCCGGTCCGGTCAGCTTCATGAAGGGCTACGACGCCTTCGCCGGGGTCATCAAGTCGGGCGGCAAGACCCGGCGGGCGGCGAAGATGGTCATCCTCAACGTCGACCATCCCGACATCCTCGAGTTCATCGACTCGAAGGCGAACGAGGAGAAGAAGGCCTGGGCCCTCATCGAGGCCGGCTACGACCCGTCCTTCACCGGTGAGGCCTACGGGAGCGTCTTCTTCCAGAACGCGAACCACTCGGTCCGCGTGACCGACGAGTTCATGCGGGCCGTCGTCGAGGATCGCGAGTGGACGGTTCGGGCCGTCACGACCGGCGAGCCAGTCGCCACCTACCGGGCCCGCGAGATCTGGCGACGGATGGCGGAGGCTGCCTGGCTCTGCGGCGATCCCGGCGTCCAGTACGACACAACGATCAACGACTGGCACACCTGCGCGAACACGGACCGGATCTACGCCAGCAACCCGTGCGTCACCGGCGACACCCTCGTTGCGACCGATCGCGGTTGGCGGACCATCGAGTCCCTCGTCGGCGAGACGGTCGACGTCGTCGGCCTCGACGGCCGCACCCATCGAGTAACCCGTGTCTTCCCAACCGGCCGCAAGCAGGTCTTCGAGCTGAAGACGCGGCACGGCTATCGAGTCAAGATCACGGCCGACCACAAGGTCCGGACCGAGCGCGGCGACGTCCCGGTCAAGGACCTCCGTCCCGACGACGTCATCCTGCTTGGGCGCCCCGGCTTTGGGCGAACTGCCCTCTCCTCGAATCTCGCCGAGGCGATCGGGCTCGCCGTCGGCGACGGCTGCCTGACATGGTCGCGCCCGAATGGCCGGCCTCAGCCGATGATCACGATCACGATGCACGCCCAGGAGGCCGCCGTCCTGGCTCGGATCGCCGAGGAGATCAACGCCCAGAAGCAGCTCCTCCGGGCCGTCGGAGCCCCAGGCCGCGGCGACGCGGTCCATGTCAGCGTCGCTGCCAGCGGCGCCCGCCTCAGCTTCGCCTCGCGTCCCGTCGTAGAGCGCTTCATGGAGTATGCCGCCCTCGATGAGGGCGCCGATCGCAAGCGGTTCAAGCCGACGGTCTACGACCTCGACCGCCCGTCTCTGGCTGCCCTCCTCAGAGGCCTCTTCACCGCCGATGGGACCGTCGGTCGGAACCCGCGGAAGGGGGGCTACGTCGGGCTCGACTCGACCTCCCTCGAGCTCCTCGTTCAGGTCCAGCAGCTCCTCCTGGCGTTCGGCATCAAGGCCCGGATCTACGAGAACCGCCGCGGGTCGCTTCGGGCGGTCCTTCCTGACGGTCGCGGTGGGGCGGCCACGTATCCAGTGAAGGAGGTGCACAGCCTTCGGATCACCCGCTCCTCCCGGCTGATCTTCGAGCGGGAGATCGGCTTCGCCCCCGAGAGCCCGAAGGCGGCCGCCCTGCGCTCGATGAACGCCTCCGCGACTCCTCGCCGGGAGGACCTGAGCGACCGGGTCGAGTCCATTCGCCCCCTCGGCGTCGAGCCGGTGTTCGACCTCACCGAGCCGGTGACGCACCACTTCGTGGCGAACGGCCTCCTCGTCCACAACTGCTCCGAGTACATGTTCCTGAATGACACGGCGTGCTTCGCGCCGGAAACCCGGATCAGCACGCCGCAAGGCCTCCGAACCGTCGAGGAGCTTTACTACGCCCAGGAACGCGGCGAGCAGATCCTCATCACGACCGACCTCGTCGGAGAGCACGACCACCGCCGCCTGACCGCCCACCGCCCGGCCATCGTCACGCGCGTCGGTGAGCGGCCGGTGTTCCGGATGACCCTGAATGACGGTCGCTCCATCCGTACGACCGGCGACCATCGGTTCCTCACCGCCGATGGCGTCTGGAAGCGGGTCGACGAGCTCGTCCCCGGCAAGGATCGGATCGAGATCCGGCGCTCCGGAAACCCCGTCCGCTTCGAGTCGCCAGCGGCGGAGGTCCGCCGCTGGCAGATCCTCGGCTGGATGTCAGGCGATGGCGTCTTCTCGAAGGGAACTGCTGCCCTCGTCTTCGGGCCCCGGGAGGCCGCCACCGCCGAGCTCTTGACCGACGAGTTCAATCGACTCCTCGAGGAAGCGCACGAGCGGGCGGCCACCGCCGACGACGTCGACCTCGCGCTCCGGCGCGGCGCGCTCCTGACCGGCGACGGCGTCATCCCGGCGGGTGGCAGCCGCCGGTCCACGAGCCTCGCCCTCCAGCGGAACGGCGTCCGACAGGTCGGCTCCAAGGCTCGCGCGCTCATCCGGCTCCTCGAGGATCGCTACGGGATGCGTCAGGGGACCGCCACGACGAAGGACGTCCCGGCGGAGCTCCATCGCGTCGCGGACGATCTCAAGGTGGCCTATCTCCAGGGTCTCTTCTCGGCTGACGGAACCATTCGGTCGTCCTCGCCGGCGAGGGAGCCTGAGGTCATGCTCGCGACGTCGTCGCCGGCCCTCGCCCGCTCGGTCCAGCTCCTCCTCTCGGACCTCGGGATCGCGAGTCGGATCAGCTGGCACCAGCCCGCTGACCGGGCGAACCCTCAGGGCCAGCTCCGCATCACGAACCAGGCCGCTCGGACCTTCCTCGCCCTCGTCGGCTTCCCGCTCTCCGCCGACAAGCAGGAGCGGGCGGCGGCGATCCTCGCCCGACCCTTCTCCGGCGCACGGAAGAACTCGCGGCCGGCGACGGTCGTCGCCGTCGAGCCGGACGGCGTCGAGATGGTCTACGACATCACCGAGCCGGTGACCCACTCGGTCATCGCCGAGGGCCTCATCGCCCACAACTGCAACCTCGCCAGCCTCAACCTCATGAAGTTCATCGGCGAGGACGGCGAGTTCGACATCGAGGCCTTCCGGCACGCCGCCCGAGTGACGATCACCGCCCAGGAGATCATCGTCGACAACGCCTCCTACCCGACCCCGAAGATCGAGGAGAACTCCCACCGCTTCCGGCCCCTCGGCCTCGGCTACGCGAACCTCGGCGCCCTCCTCATGAGCCGTGGCCTGCCCTACGACTCGGACGAGGGCCGCAACTACGCCGCCGCCATCACCGCGATCATGCACGGCGAGGCCTACCGGCAGTCGGCGATCATCGCCCGCGACCACGGCGGCCCCTTCGTCGAGTTCGAGACGAACCGGGAGCCCTTCCTGCGGGTCATCCGCAAGCACCGCGAGGCCGCCTACCGGATCCCCGAGGCCGGCGTCCCGAAGCCGATGCTCGAGGCCGCCCATCACCTCTGGGACGAGACCCTCGAGCTCGGGGAGCGCCACGGCTACCGAAACGCCCAGGTGACCGTCCTCGCCCCGACCGGGACGATCGCCTTCATGATGGACTGCGACACGACGGGGATCGAGCCCGACATCGCCCTCGTCAAGTACAAGAAGCTCGTCGGCGAGGGCTACCTGAAGATCGTCAACAACACCGTCCCGATCGCCCTCCGGCGCCTCGGCTACAGCCCGCACGAGGTCGAAGAGATCGTCCGCTACATCGACGAGCGGGAGACGATCGAGGGCGCCCCTCACCTCCGGCCCGAGCACCTGCCCGTCTTCGACTGCGCCTTCAAGCCGATGAACGGCCAGCGCTCGATCCACTACATGGGCCACGTCCGGATGATGGCCGCGGTCCAGCCCTTCCTCTCGGGGGCGATCAGCAAGACCGTGAACATGCCCGAGACGGCGACCGTCGAGGACATCGAGCAGGTCTACCTCGAGGGCTGGCGGCTCGGCCTCAAGGCGATCGCCATCTACCGGGATGGCTCGAAGCGGAGCCAGCCCCTGACCGCCGGCAAGAAGTCCTCGGACGAGGCAACGACGAAGGAGATCGAGGAGCTCCGGCGCCAGCTCGCCGAGGCCCAGGCCGAGGCCTTGAAGCCCCACCGCCGCCGGCTCCCGGCCGAACGACAGGCGGTCACCCACAAGTTCGAGATCGCCGGCCATGAGGGCTACATCACCGTCGGTCTCTATCCCGATGGCCAGCCGGGCGAGATCTTCCTGAAGATGGCGAAGGAGGGCTCGACGGTCAGCGGTCTCATGGACTCCTTCGCCACCGCCATCAGCCTCGCCCTCCAGTACGGGGTCCCCCTCCGCGACCTCGTGAACAAGTTCGCCCACGTCCGCTTCGAGCCCTCGGGCTTCACCGCGAACCCCGAGATCCCGATCGCAAAGTCGATCGTCGACTACATCTTCCGTTGGCTCGGCTCGCGCTTCCTTCCCCCGGACGACCGGGCCATGCTCGGCCTGGTCGACCGCTCGGCGGTCGTGGCGGAGGCGCCGCCCTCCTCCGGCGTCGCCGCCGCGACCGCCCCAGCCCCGGAGGAAGGGGTCTCGGCGATCGACGAGGCGACGCATCCGCCCGTCCCGGGGGCCGGCGGGCCGGAGGGCGGCTCGAAGCCACCGGCCGGGGAGCCGCCGCGGGCGACGGCCGTCGCCACGACCGAAGCCGGGACCGGCCCGACGCCGACCGCTGGCGAGACGGCGACCTCGAACGGACGGGCCGGGAACGGCCATCTGCTGAGCGGCCTCGGCGCCGCCCTCTCCCTCGGCGGGACGAAGGTCAGCTTCCAGGCCCAGGCAGATGCGCCCTCCTGCCCCGAGTGCGGCTCGATCATGGTCCGGAACGGGAGCTGCTACAAGTGCCTGAACTGCGGAGCGACGAGCGGCTGCAGTTGAGCCCTCTCGCCAGGCCGGATCTTGTCAGCCATGCGGGAATTCCCGTAGAATGAGCACGACCGGCGTGTCACCCCTTGACACGCCTGTTCGTGTGTCCGGTCCGGGTGGGGGCGGGCACACGCACCGGCACCGAATGGGCGACGGTGTCCGCATCCCTCCCTAGATGAGCCCGCGGGCCGCCCAGGCGACCCGACGGCAAGCCAGACGGAGTGACCTTGCTCGACCTGCACGACGATATGCATCCACCGATCGACGATGCCATGGCGGCCGACCTCGCGGTCGGGCCAGGCGTCGATCTCGACGCCATCGAAGGGGACGACCCCGATCTCCTCGACATCGTCGAGGATGAGGCCGAGCTCCTCGCCGAAGACGAGGCGAGCGACCTCGCCCTCGCGCCGGCCGCCGAGGCCGAGGAGGTCGAGGCCGTCGCCGAGGAGGAAGAGGAGGAGTCCGACACCGACGATTCGGTTCGCCTCTACCTCCGCGAGATCGCCCGGGTCCCCCTCCTCACCGCCGAAGAGGAGGTCGTCCTCGCCAAGGGCATGGAGCTCGGTCGCCAGATCGTCGCCGAGCCGTGGAAGGCGATCCTCAACCTCCATGAGTGGACCCTCCACGACACCGAGGCGAAGACCCGGGCCAAGCGGGCCGAGTACAGCCTGCCCTACGGCGAGGAGGCGCACCGGATCGTCCGGGCTGCCCTCGCCGACCAGGGGGCGCGAGACCTCCTGACCACGGCCCCCGACATCGGCCTCGAGAGCGCCATCGCCGAGGCCGAGGACCCGCACCTCAGGGCGCTCCTCGAGCGGGCTCGCGAACTCCGGCACGTCTACAACGAGCACCTCGACGCCGAGACCTTCCTCGCCCTCCTCGACTGGCTCAGTGGCGTCCTCGGCACCGGTGACAGCGAGGTCCGCCATCATCCGGCCCTCCGGGCCCTCTTCGACTGGGCTCGTGATGCCGTCGCCCTGCCGGCGCTCCGACGCTGGATCGAGGCTGGCCACGACGCCGAACTCCTCGCCGAGATGGGCTATCGACCGGGCGGCGAGGCTGAGGGCCGACCCGAGGGCACCCTCGTCGAGCTCGGCCGGCGGTCCCGCGACCACCTGACGACGGCGAACCTCCGGCTCGTCGTCTCGGTGGCGAAGAAGTACATGAAGCGCGGCATGGGCCTCCTCGACCTCATCCAGGAGGGGAACGCCGGGCTCATGCGGGCCGTCGACAAGTTCGAGTACGAGCGCGGCTTCAAGTTCTCGACCTACGCGACGTGGTGGATCCGGCAGGCGATCCAGCGCGGTCTCGCCGACCAGTCGCGGACGATCCGGATCCCCGTCCACATGGTCGAGACGATGGGTCGCGTCGCCCGTGCCACCCGGGAGCTGACGGCCCGGCTCGGTCGGCCACCGACCTCCGAGGAGATCGCCGCCCTCCTCTCCGAGGACCCGCGGACGGCGATGACCGCCGAGCGGGTCGAGGAGATCCAGCGCTTTGGCCGTGACCCGGTCAGCCTCGACATGCCGATCGGCGAGGAGCAGGACACCTCCCTCGGCGAGCTCATCGAGGATCCGAACGCCGTCGCTCCCCTCGACGCCGTCTCGGACAAGCTCCTGAAGGAGCAGCTCGCCGCCGTCCTCGCCAGCCTCGACGGCCGCGAGCAGCGGGTCATCCGGCTCCGCTTCGGCCTCGACGACGGGCATCCGCGGACCCTCGAGGAGGTCGGGCGGGCCTTCGGTCTGACCCGGGAGCGGATCCGCCAGATCGAGGCCCGCGCCCTTCGGAAGCTCCGCCACCCGTCTCGGAGTCGGAAACTGCGCGAGTACGCCGCCTAGTCGGAGGCGGGTTTCCAGAACGGCGGCGCCCATCGCCCTCACGCCCCCACGACCATCGGCGAAGCGGGCGTCGTTGCCGGCTCGTCGTCGCCGTCGCGGCAGAGGGAGGTCCCGCCACCCGGCCAAGCAGCCTTCCTCGCCCGGCCGGGAACCGGCTCCGGGGCGCGAAGGCTCCCGCCTGTCTTCGGAAGGGCCTCGGCACCAGCCCACGGAGCACGCGCGCTCCCAGCACGACCCTGCAGGAGTCAGCCGGTAGGAGAGATGGCCCTTGCCGAAGAGCGCCCAGCCGGCCATCATTGAGGTGACGCCTGACGGGGCGGCCGGCCGAGGGACGATCGACGTGCCGGACAGCTCGGGGCGCCCACCTCCGCTCCCGGCCGAGCCAACTCGCCGTCGCCCCGGCGGGCACGAGACGACGCGTCAAAGGAGGTGACTCGGATGACCGCCAAGGTCGGAGACCGCATCATCATCGAGTCCGAGAAGGTGGGCCAGCCGGCCCGGGAGGGCGAGATCCTCGAGATCATCGAGTCGCCCCTCGGGACGCGCTATCGGGTCCGCTGGGAGGACGGCCACGAGAGCGAGATCCGTCCGGCAGCCGGTAGCGCCAGGATCGTCAGCAAGGAGACGGCGCCGACCGCCTGAGCGGATCCCGCGCCCGCCCTCGACTCGAACGCCCGCCCGGCGTCGCCCCGCCCGGCGTCGCCCCGCCCGGCGGGCGTCGTTCTGTTCGGTCCCGACGGGGAACCGCGACCCGTGCCGTGCCCGGCCGGCGAGGCGTTCTCGCCGACCGACGGTGATCTCGGGAGTGGCGGCGTCTCCGGCGCAGCCTCGCCATTCGCCGCCGCCGAGGCTCGAGGGGCCAGGGTTCCCGACCATCGCGGCGGCCCCTGGGTCCGACGAGGTCGCCGATCACGTTCCGCCTCCGGCAGCCGAGCCGGGCTCGGTCGCCCGCCCAGGGCACCGTATCCTTGGCGGGTGACCCTCTACGAGCTCCACGACACCGGCGACATCGAGGCCCCCGTCCTCGTCGCCGCCTTCGACACCTGGGTCGACGCCGGCCTCGCGGCGACGACCGCCGCCGACCAGCTGGCCGCCGACGGGCCGGTCGTCGTCAGCTTCCATGCCGACGCCCTCTTCGACTACCGGGCCCGGCGACCGACCCTCGAGGTGGTCGACGGTCGACTGGAGCGGCTGACCTGGCCCCTCCTCGCCATCCGTCGGGCCCGTCTTGGTCATCACGAGCTCCTCGTCTTCTCTGGGGCCGAGCCGGACTACCGATGGCAGGAACTGGCCACCGCCGTCGTCGAGCTCGTCGGCCGGCTCCAGATCAGGGAGTGGATCAGCCTCGGAGCGATCCCGGCCGCCGTCCCCCACACCCGCCCCGTGCCGATCCTCGGCACCGCCTCGCGGCCCGACCTGCTCCGGGGTGGCGTCGCGCCCGGGCCGGAGGGGACGCTCCGGGTGCCCGCGGCGGCGATCTCGGTCCTCGAGCAGGCCGTCGCCGCGGCGGGGATCCCGGCCGTTGGCTACTTCGCCCAGATCCCGCACTACGTCTCGGGCCCCTACCCGGCAGCCGCGGCCGAGCTCCCCCGGGCCGTCGGGCGGCACCTCGGGGCCATCCCGCCCCTCGGTGACCTCGACGAGCAGGCCCGCCAGCTCCGGACCCGGCTCGACACCGCGACCGCCGTCGACGAGGCGACACGGGCCTACGTCGAGCGTCTCGAGGCGATGGTCGACGAGGCTCGCCTCCCTTCGGGCGAGGACCTCATCAGCGAGATCGAGCGCTTCCTCCGGGAGCGCGGCAACGGCGGCTCGCGGGGCGGCTGAGGGCCGAGGCGCCGCCGGTCGGAGCCATCGGGCCGGTGGGCGGGCGCGGCCGTCGGCGGTTGGACGCCGGACCCAGACGACCCTCTCCGGCGCGTCCGCCACGCCCTCTCGCCCGCGAGCCGGGCGCGGCGCCCACCCTCGCCAGGGCCTCAGCCCGCCCGGCCCGGGACGACGTGGCGGCCGCTCAGTTCGCCCGGCCCGGGACGACGAGGCGCGGCAGCCAAACGACGAAGCGCGCCCCGCCCTCAGGCCGGTTTTGGGCCGTGATCCGGCCCCCGTGGCGCTCGACGATCCAGGCGGCGATGGCGAGCCCGAGGCCACTCCCCTCCCCTGGCGCCCCCGGCGCCCGCCAGAAGCGATCGAAGATCCGAGGCAGGTGCTCGGGCCGGATGCCGGGTCCATTGTCCTCGACGATGAGCTCGACCCCGGCCGCGTCGCCGCCGACCCTGACCCCGATCCAGCCTCGAGGCGGTGCGTGCCGGATCGCATTGTCGAGGAGGTTGCCGACGAGCTGCCGGAGACGGGCGGCATCGCCCTCGACAAGGCTTGGGTCGGCCTGGAGGTCGACGACGACCCCGCGCTCCTCGGCGAGCTTGGCCATCGTCGCCACCGCCTCCGCGGCGACAGCCGCCAGGTCGACCGGTAGCCGCTCGAGGTTGACGGCCCCCGAGTCGGAGCGGGCGAGGAGGAGGAGGTCGTCGACGAGGCGGGTGAGCCGCCCCGTCTCGGCGGCTATGTCGTCGAGGCTGTCCGCCACCTCGCCGACCCGCCTCTCTGGATGGCGCCGGAGGTAGTCGACGGCGGCCCCGATGACGGTGAGGGGCGTCCGGAGCTCGTGGCTGGCATCGGCGGTGAACTGGCGCTGGCGCCGAAGGGCCGCTCGCTGGGCGGTGAGGGCGTCACGGACCGGGCCGAGGGCCGAACGAGCGTACCAACCGGCGGCGCCGGCAGCGCCGAGGGCGGCGAGGAGCCCGCCGAGGAGGAGGACGAACCGGACGACGTCGAGGGTCCGCTGTTCGGCCGTCCGGTCGCCGACGACCTGGACGACGAGCTCGCCGAGGCGACGGGCATCGACGCGTCGGCTGAGGATCCGAACGGGGACGTCCTCGATTTGGGTCGTCCGGACGTCCCGGCCGGCGGCGAGGGCCGCCGCCGCTCCATCACGATCCGGAAGGCCAACCGGGAGCCGAATGCCGGGGAGAGCGAGGAGTCGGCCGTCGGGGCGAAGGACGAGGGCGAACGTTCCTGAACCCCGTCCGCCGAAGGCGAGTCCGACCTGAAGCGGGCGACTGGCGTCCTCGACGAGGTCGACGATGGCGTCGGCCCGAGCCTCGAGGGCGGAGATCGCGCTCGCCTCGAGGGAGCGGGCGACGGCGAAGTAGAGGATGCTCCCCAGGACGAGGAGGACGGCGAGCATCGATCCACCCGCCCAGGTCGCGAGGCGCCAGCGGACCCGGCGCAGGGTGCGGGCGTCGGCAGCCTCGGCGGCACGCTCGATCGGCGCGTCGCCGTTCCCGCTGGTCGACTCAGCCCCGGGTTCCCGGCTCGCCTGGTCTGGCCCCTCGGCCCGGCCGGGCCGGTTCACGTCCATCGCGCCCTCCGCAGCGTCGCTCGCCGGATCAACGACCGGCGGCCGGTCGGTCGACGAGCCGGTAGCCGACCCCGCGAACGGTCTCGAGCTGCCGGGCGGCCGGACCGAGCTTCGAGCGGAGGTAGTGGACGTAGGCGTCGACGGCGTTCGGCGTGATCGCCGTCCCATACGGCCAGGCCGAGTCGAGGAGCTGGTCACGACTAAGGACCTGGCCGGGGTGGCGAAGGAAGCACTCGAGGAGGGAGAACTCGCGGGGGCTCAAGTCGACCGGCTGGCCGCCAACGGCGACCCGCCGGAGGGCCTCGTCGAGCTCGATCTCCCCGACGACGAGGCGCGCCTCGGCCCGCCGCTGGCTCCGGTCGCGACGCCGGGCGAGGGCCCGGAGCCGGGCGGCGAGCTCCTCGTAGGCGAAGGGCTTGACGAGGTAGTCGTCGGCGCCGGCGTCGAGCCCGGTGACGCGGTCGCCGACGGTGTCACGGGCGGTCAACATGAGGATCGGGACGTCGTTGCCGGCGGCCCGGATCCGCCGGGCGACCTCGAAGCCAGAGATGTCGGGCAGGACAACGTCGAGGATGACGGCGTCGAGACCGACCCCGGACTCGATGATCTCGAGGGCGCCCGAGCCGTCCGGGCTCAGCTCGACGAGGTGTCGGTCGTCCTCGAGGAGGCGACGGAGGACACGACCGAGGCGGGGGTCATCCTCGACGAGCAGGAGGTGCATCGTCGCCTCCCTCGTGCGCGCCTGGGATGGTTCGGGCCGAGGCGGTCATCACCGCTCCATTGTCGGCCCCTTCCTGAGAAGACGCTGACAATTGGTCCATTGCGGCCGCCTCGAGTCGGTCGCCGCCCTCGACCTTCGCCCTCGGGCCGCGCGACGACCCCCGCCCTGATCCGAGCAGGACCTTCGCTCAGGCGACTCGCCCCGGGGTCGCCGACTCCAGGGCCGTCACCCCGACGTGACCCGGTTCGACCGGACGAGCCCGCCCGGCCGCGACGGCCTCCCCCCGACGACGGGCCGCCCACTCGGCGGTCAGGCGCCGGTAGATCGCCTCGTAGGCGTCGGTCATCCGGGCGACCGAGAAGCGCTCGAGGGCCCGGGCCCGGATGCGCGACCGATCGAGGCCACCGACGAGGCGGACGGCCAGGATCGCCTCCTCGACGTCGTCGACGAGGAAGCCGTCGACGCCGTGCTCGATGATCTCCGGCAGGGCACCGGCCCGGCGGGCGATGACCGGCGTCCCGGCGGCGAGGGACTCGATGGCAACGAGCCCGAAGGGCTCCGGCCAGGCACCGAGCATGAGCGTCGCCAGGGCGCGGCGGTAGAGCTCGTTCCGGGCCGCCTCGCCGAGCTCGCCCTCGTAGGCGACGAGGCCGGCGTCGACAGCCGGACGGACGAGGCGCTCGAAGAGCTCAACCTCGGCCGGGTCGTAGGCCTTCGCCGCCATCCGGATCCGACGCCCGGTCCGACGGGCGAGCTCGATGATCTCGGCGACCCCCTTCTCGGGAGCGATGCGGCCGACGAAGAGGAGCTCCTGGCCCGGTCGCTCGTCGAAGGGCATCCCCTCGAGGGGAAGACCGTGGTGGACGGTCGCGATCCAATTCGCCCAGGGCGCCCAGCGCCGCTGGCTGTCGCTGATCGACACGAGCGGGATCTCCGGGAAGGCCTCGAGGAGTTCCGGGAGTCCCGCCACGTCGAGTCGACCGTGGAGGGTCGTCACGACCGGTCGCGGCGCGTGGCGGGCGAGGAGGAAGCCGTGGCCCTCGATGTGGGAGTGGAGGATGTCGAACTCTTCCGCCCGACTCCAGGCGATGGCAGCCGTCCGGATGAAGTGGGCGGCGACGTCGCCGCGGTAGCCCGTCGACCAGACCGATTCGGGCAGGACCGGGACGAGGCGCCCGGCGGGCCGCGAGTCACCTGCCGCAAAGACCGTCACCTCGTGGCCGCGTCGCTCGAGTTCGGCGGCGAGGGCCGCCACGACCCGCTCCGTGCCGCCGTAGCGAGGCGGTGGAACCGGCACGAGGGGTGGGGCGATGAGGGCGATCTTCAGGGGCCGGTTGCCCTCCCCGTCTCGGGTCCTGGCGACGGGGATCGGAGCGAGGGCTGATCGGCCGCCTCGACCGTCGGTCCGGCCGGCCCCGTCGAGCGGGCCGGCGCCGCTTCGAGCCCGACTCTCACCTGGAGCGGTGGTGCCGGAGGACGTGAGGCTGCGCCGCTCCGGAGTCGTGGGAGCCGGCGGGTCAGGGGTCTCAGAGGGCGGCGTCGCTCGGTCGCTGGAGCGGACCGCCTCGTTCGCCGTCTCCATCACGCCGCCTCCCCTGCGACCTCGGCCCGGGGAGCCTCGGAGACCGCCGGGCCGCCGACCTGGATCGGGATCCGTCGCGGCGTCGGCGGAGCCACCTTCGGCAACCGGACCGTCAGCCGACCGGCCTCGAGGCGAGCCGTCGCCGCCTCGGCGTCGACGGGACCCGGCAGCGTCACGTGACGGGCGATGGTCCGCCGCGACCACCGCCCCAAACCCGCTGCCGTCTCCCCCGGTCGCGCCGTTGGGCGAGCCCGCACGGCAACGACCTGCCCCGTCAGGCCGAGCTCGATCCCGGCGGGGTCGATGCCGGGCAGGTCGACGACGAGGACGTAGGCATCGGGGTCATTCCGAAGATCGACCGGCGGACGAGCAGCTCGACGCAGCAGGCGATCGATGATCGGCCGAACGGGCACGAGCGCCGTCACGCCGGCACGGGGCCATCGTGCCATCGGTCTTCACCTCCTTGAAGCGCGCCATGAACATCGTACGCCGGCTGTCCAGCCCCCAGTCGAGATGAACGGGGACGAACGAGCCGGCTCGCGGGGCCCGGTCGGGTCCGGGAACCGCGCGGTCGCCGGGAAGGCGACGCTCGGAACCCCCAGGACCGGGCCCTCGAGCGGTCATCGGATCGTGCTGCGGGCAGGTCCCGCAGCACGGCCTCTCAGATGTCGACAGACCGCCTCAGCGGCGAACTCGGAGCAGCCGCTCCTCGACGAGGACCGCCCAGCCGTGACCGACGACCGGGGTCCGGCGGGCGATGAAGGCCGCTCGAGCGGCGCCCCGTTCCGGCTCAGCGCGACCACCCGGTAGGGTGTCCCTCGGACCCGCCGTCGGCATCGACCGACCGGCCGTCGTCGTGCTCCGGGCCCGGACGACGAGCGCCGTCAGGATCCCGAGCAGGACGACACCGAGCCACAGCCAGCCGACCCAGACCGGCAGGTCAAGACCCAGGGCCGCATCGACGGAGAGACGGCCCGGGCCCCCAAGGGCCGCCGTCAGGGCGATGACGCCGAGCACGAAGGGGTGCTCGAGCCCGCCGTTCTGGTTCCAGAGACCCTTCCGGACGTGGACGACGAGGATCGCCGTCGTCAGGACGCCGAGGGCGAGGATCGCCCCGACCGGGGTGAGGAAGCCGAGGGCGAGGCTCACCCCACCGAGGGTCTCGGCCAGACCAACGACGGATGCCCAGGCCCGTCCCGGCCGGAAGCCGAGCTGCTCGAGGAAGGCGGCCGTGCCCCGGATCCCGCCGCCGCCGAACCAGCCGGCGAGCTTCTGGAGGCCGTGGCCGGCGAGGATGATGCCCGCCACGATCCGCGGAATGGCGAAGATCTCGACGTTCATCGTTCCTCACCTCCTTCCAGAGCCTGATCACCGGCATCCGCCGGTCAGATGATTGTGCGGCTCGTATCATAGAGATTGAGCCGCATCATGTCAAGTCCGCCGCCCGGGGCGGTGGCGCGGCCGGTCGAGCCGGCCCCTCGCATCTGCTCGGTGTTAGCGCCTCAGACGAGACCGAGCAGCGAGAGGGTGAGACGGCCCCAGGGCGGCTCCGCCCGCGGCGGGCGACCTAGCTGCCGAGTCGCGCCTCGGCCTTGGCCGTCACCTCTCGGAGGGTCTCGTCCCGCCGAGGACTCGCCCAGCCGGCCCGGACCTCGATCCCGCCCCGCCCGTTCGTCGGGGCCGCCGTCCTCACCCGCAGACGGTCGACGAGGTGGGCCGCCTGGAGCTCGCTCGTCTCGGGCAGGAGGAGGCCGAACCGGTTCGGGCCGAGCCTTGTGATCCGGTCGCTCGCCCGTGTCTCCCGTCGCACGAGATCGACGAAGCGACGGAGGACGTCGGCGAGCGGTCCCTGGCGGGACCCCTCGACGGGCCGGACCTCCAGGACGACGATCGTGACGGGACGCCGGTAGCGCGCCCGCCGGGCCTCTTCCCGGTCGAGGGCGTCGAGCCAGTCGAGGCGCGGCTCGAGGGCCTGCCAGGGGTCGCCACGCACGAGGCCCGAGCCACGGCCCCGGAGGGCGACGGCCGCCGGGCTCGGGCTCCGCCGCCGGGGTCGATGGCCGACGACGAAGCCCTCGATCGACTCGGCGGCCCGGAGATCGTCGTCGACGGGGAGGACGAAGCGGCGCGGCCGCCCGTTCGCCTCCTTCGGTGGTCGCCCCGGTGTCCCTGCCACCCGCGCCCCCTAAGCCCGGCGGGCTGCCCGGCTGGCCCGCTTGCTCGCCTGATAGGCGGCGAGTGCCTCGGCCGAGTCGACGTCACCGAGGGTCGGGTAGGTCGGCGCGAGGGCCTCCCAGCCGGGAGGTCGGATGCCGAAGCGCTTGCCGAGGACGGCGAGAACGACCTTCGCCTTGGCCGGACCGAAGCCCGGCAGCTCGCGGAGCCGGCGTTCGAGCTCGGCAGCATCGGGAGCCGTCGTCCAGATCCGGGCAGCATCGCCGCCGTAGCGCTCGACGACGAGACGGCAGAGCTCGCCGACGCGGCGGGCCATCGTGCCCGGGAAGCGGTGGAGGGCGGGGCGCCGAGCGAAGACGGCGGCGAGCTCGTCGGGGTCGAGGCCGCCGATGACGGCCGGGTCGAGGGTCCCGAGTCGTCGGGACAGCTCGAGGGGCGCCCGGAAGGCGGTCTGGATCGTCACTTGCTGGTCGAGGACGAAGCCGATGAGGAGGGCGAGGGGATCGGCGGCGAGGAGACGGTCGGCCGCTGGGTCGCCCGTGTAGGGCAGGCTGACGGGGAGCGAGGGTCGGGCAGGCATGGCTGCAATCTACCACCCTTCGACCGTGGGGCCCCGAATGGGGGTCGGCCCCGGACGAACCAGCTCCGACATCCCCGAATCGGGTCCCTCGCTGGCACCAGGATCGGGCCTGCGGGTCCACGGGAGCGGACCCGGCGCGGCCCTGGCCGCCACCGGCGCCCTTGGCGTGCAACACTCTTGGCGTGGACCGTCGTCTCCTCCCTTCCCACCTCGCCGCCGCCCTCGGCGGGGGCCTCCTCGTCTTCCTCGTCCTGGCCGCCACGAACGCTCTCGACCCCGGCCGTCCAAGTCCCTCGCCGAGTCCCTCGCCGAGCCCGAGTCCGGCCTTCGTCGACGGAGCGAGCCTCGGTCGAGCCGATGCGCCGATCCAGATCGAGATCTGGGCCGACTTCCAGTGCCCCTTCTGCGGGCTCCTCAGCCACGGCGTCGAGCCCGACCTCGTTCGAACCTACGCAGCCACCGGGCGAGCGAGGATCACCTTCCGCGACTTCGCCTTCCTCGGCCGGGAGAGCCTCGACGCCGCCGTGGCCGCCCGCTGCGCCGCCCGCGAGGGCGCCTTCTGGCGCTACCACGACCTCCTCTTCGCCTCCCAGCAGGGCGAGAACCAGGGCGCCTTTCGACGCGAGGTCCTCCTCTCCCTCGCCGCCTTCGCCGGCCTCGACGGGCCAGCCTTCGCCGCCTGCCTCGACGACCCCTCGGTGGCCGCCGCCGTGGCTGCCGACACAGCCGCCGGACGCCGCCTCGGGATCGAGTCGACACCGACCCTCCGCCTCCTCGGTCCGGGCGGCAGCGAGGTCATCCGTGGGATCGTCGACTTCGACACGATCGCCGCCGCCGTCGAGCGCGTCTCGACGCCGGCGGCCAGCGGGGCGCCGCCCTCCCCAGGCAGCAGTGGGCCAGCGGCAGAGGAGAGCTCCCCTCCGCCGGACAGCCCGACCCCCTGAGCCGCGGGAACCGTCTCGACCAGCGCCGATGCGAACCGTCAGTCGCAAGTCGGCCCGGGAGGTCGCCGAGATGCGCCGGGCCGGACGGATCGTCGCCGAGGTCCTCGCCCTCGTCGAGGAGGCTCTACGGCCCGGCATCACCGCCCGCCAGCTCGATGCCCTCGCCGAAGCCCACATTCGCCGCCGGGGCGGCCGGCCCTCCTTCAAGGGCTACCGTCTCGACCGCGACCAACCACCCTTCCCTGGGTCGATCTGCGTCTCCATCGACGACGAAGTCGTCCACGGCCTCCCCGACGGTCGAGTGATCCGGCGGGGCATGCTCGTCTCCATCGATGCCGGGGCCGAGGTGAACGGCTACCACGCCGACGCCGCCCGGACCTTCTACGTCGGCGATCCGCCGGCCGAGGTGGCCGCCTTCATCGAGACGACCCGGCTCGCCCTCATGGCCGGGATCATGGCCGCCGTCCCCGGTGCTCGGGTCGCCGACATCTCGGCCGCCGTCGAGGACGTCGCCGCCGCCGCCGGCTACGGCATCGTCCGTGAGTGCGTCGGCCACGGGATCGGCAGCCAGCTCCACGAACCGCCCGACGTCCCGAACTACCGGACGGGAGCGAGGGGCATCGAGCTCCGGCCTGGCCTCTGCCTCGCCATCGAGCCGATGCTCACGATGGGGTCACCCGAGGTGGGCCTCCGGCCCGACGGCTGGACGATCGCCACCCGCGACGGCTCCCTCGCCGCCCACTTCGAGCACACCATCGTCGTCACCGAGGCAGGGCCCGAGATCCTCACCTCGGTCTGAGCGCCTCGAGGCGCAAGGCGGACCGTTCGCTCCGGAAAGCCCTGCCATCGGCGATCCCCACCTCGGTCTGAGCGCTCCCCACCCTCCGCCGCCCGCTTCCGGCCTCAGGCGCCGGGCCGGGCGATCGCCGCCAGCCTCGCGCCCGTCAGGGCGACGAGGTCCTCGACCCCGACTTCGAGCTGGAGCCCGCGCCGTCCGCCGTTCACGAAGGCCGTCGGCCCATCGAGGAGCCTCCGATCGGCGACGATGGGCAGCCGGCGGCGTTGGCCAAAGGGGCTGATGGCGCCGACGACGTAGCCCGTGACCCGCTCCGCCTCGGCCGGCTCGACGAGGCTCGCCCGCCGACCGCCGCAGGCCGCGGCAAGGGCCCGGAGGTCGAGGCTCGCGACGACGGGAACGAGGGCGCAGACGAGTCGCCCGTCGACAGCCACGACGAGGGTCTTGAACATCCGCCCGGGGTCGACGCCGAGGGCCCGGGCGACGGCCTGGCCGTAGGAACCGGCCGCCTCGGAGGCGGCGTCGCCGGGGGCGATCGCCTCGCCGAGGACGTGGAGGGTGTACGGCACGCCCGCCCTCTCGAGCGCCTTCGTCGCCGGGGTCGAGGTTGCGGCCATGGCGGACAGGGTAGCCGGGGCCGGCGACTCCGTCGGATCCGACGGCCGATCCCCCGCGGTCACGTCGCCTTCTCGCCTCACCCGGGCCGCCGGCGCCGCTCCGTCGAGCCTGGCCGGCCCCTCGCCCGCGATCAGGCCGGGGCTGGAGCGCTCGGCGTCGGCCCGCCGGGGGGTCGAGCGGACTCGAGCTCCGCGCCCGGGAAGTAGAACCCGAGCATGAGGTCGGCCGCCACGGCGTCGACGGCGTAGCGGTTGACGAGGAGGAAGGGGTGTTCGGCAGCCGACCCGGGACGCCCGGCGAGCTCGACCCGGACGTCGCGGAGGAGGACGAAGGTGCCCGTCGGTCGGGCGAGGGCGCGAGCCGGATCGAAGCCCGGCTGGGTGGGGAGCTGGCCCTCGACCCGATAGGGGCCGACGACGAGGCGGACGTCGTGCCAGACGGCGTGGACCGGCAGGTCGCCCCGGTCGGCGACGACGAGGAGGAGGTCATCGACGGGCAAGATGAGGTCGGCCGTGGGCTCGAGGCGTCCATCGAGCCGCTGCCGACGACAGCGGTCGATCGGCAGCTCCGCCCGAGCTTCGAGCTGATCGCGAAGCCGTCCCTCGAGCGGGATGAGCCCGCTCAGCGGACCGTCCGCGGTGTAGGCCTCGATCGGCGTTGGCATGGCCGCCTCCCTGGTTCCCTCAGGATGGCGGAGCCCATCGCTGCCGACCATCCCACCTCGGTACCGACCGTCGGCGGCCTTCGTACCGACGTCCCTCCTCGCGGGCCGTCGGCACCCGACGCCTGGCGACCACACAGCCCGGATGGCGGACCCTTCGGCGCCGCACGTCCGCAGCTCTCGCGGCCAGGCGGCCGCCTCCGCGGGCGGTCACCTGCCCGGGCCTTCGGGCCCTGCGGCCTCGCTACTGGCAGATCTGACAGCCCGCGGGCGCCGGGAGGACGAGGCGGATGAGATCGGCGACGAGGGGGGCGATGTCGCTCCGGCTCTGGTTCGAGAGGACGGCGATGGCGATCCCGCTCTGGGGGAGATAGCGAAGGGCGGCTCGCGCCCCCAGGAAGCGGCCCGAGTGGCCGTAGGTCGGCTGGCCGGCGATCTCGATGACCTGAACCCCAAGCCCGTAGGGGACCCGAGGCTCGAAAGGGGCCGTCCTGACGGCATCGCCGACCATCTCGGCGACGAGCTCCGGGGGCAGGATCCCGCCACCGTAGAGGGCAGCACCCCAGCGGGCGAGGTCGACGGCGGCGAGGGCGACGTTCCCCGCCGCCCCGGCGGCCGTCACGACCGAGGTGAAGGGAACCGCCGAAGAGCCAGCCGAGAGGTCCGTCCGCCGGAGTCCGCCGGTGGTCCGGTCGAGGCGGTAGCCGTGGGCCGGGGCGACGGCGCCGACCGGGCTCGGCTGGACGATCGCCGTCGAGAGTCCGAGGGGTTCGAAGAAGGTCGAGCGGAGGAGAGCTGCGTAGGGCCGACCGGTGACCCGCTCGACGAGGAGCCCGAGGACGACGTAGTTCGCGTTCGAGTAGGCCCATCCCTTGCCCGGCGGGAAGCGCGGCTTCGGGAGGGCGGCGAGGAAGCGATCGGCGGTCCAGACGGCCGTTCGATCAGCGAGGAGGGCCCGGTCGACGGGGCCCTCGAGGAAGGGGTCACCGAGGCCGCTCGTGTGATCGAGGAGCATCCGGACCGTCACGCCCCGCGGTAGAGCCAGCTCGGGGAGCCAGGACCCGACGGGATCGTCGAGCCCGAGCCGACCGTCGGCCACGAGCCGCAGGACGAGGGCGGCGGTGAAGGTCTTCGTCACGCTGGCGACGGCGAAGGGGGTCGCGGGCGTGACGGGGCGCCCGCTGGCCAGGTCAGCCAGGCCGCTCACGATCGTCCAGGCGGTGCCGTCGGGCCAGAGGATGGCGACCGAGAGGCCCGGTGAGGCGGAGCGGCGGCGGAAGTCCTCGACGAGGCGGACGAGGACCTTGCGATCGAGGGTTCGGGGGCCGAGGAGGGGGCGGTTCGGCCGCCCGACGGTGGCACCAGGCGACGGGCTCGGCGCGCCCGACGGTCCGGGTCGACCCGCCGGATCGGAGGGGCCAGAGGGACTCGGGCCAGCGGACGACCCTGGGCCCGCCGACCCCCTTCCGACGGCCCCGTCCCCTCCCCGATCCGTCGACCCGCCGGGCTCGGGTGAGGCGACGACGGACCCGCCGGCGGGGGGACTGGCGCGGTCGATCGTCCCGGTCCAGTCGAGGCCGAAGCCGCCGCTCGAGCCAAGGCTCGAGGCGAGGCCCCCGGCCACGACGAGGCCGGTCGCGACCCAGAGCCACCGTCGGTGGGTTCGCCTGGTCATCGCCCTGCAGGATAGCCGCTCCAGGAGCGGTACCCTCTCTGGCCATGACGACCATTCCAGACCCCGGGGCCGCTCTGGGCCACTCCCCTGGCCGGCCTGCCTGGACCATCGAGCGACGATGACCGAGCGCCGTTCCGCGGCCGCCCTCTTTCGGGCCGTCGGGCTCCTCGCCGACGGTCCGATCCTTTGGGGCCGACCGCTCCCCGCGGCTGGCTCGGGAGTCGTCGTCGTCGAGCTCCCGGCCCCCACGGCGACGGCGCCCCTCGACCCGGCCCGGGTCGGGAAGTGGCTCGAGCGCGTCCCGAGCCTCCGCCTCGACGGCGCCGTCCCGACCACCCGTCGGCTCGTCGCGCGCCTCGCCAGCTACTGGCTCCCCGACCAGAGCGTCCTCTTCGTTGGCTTCGCCCGAGACGAGCTCGGCCGCCGCGTCGCTGGCCTCGCTCGGACCCCCCTCGGCGTCCGGCCGCCCCTCCCCGAGGCCCACTGGCTCCTCACCCTCCGCCAGCCCGAGGCGCTCCGGATCTGGTGGGCCGAGACGGATGCGTCGGAGGAGTACGCCGACGCCCTCCTCGAGGCCTTCGCCGAGGGCGTCGAGGCGAGCGTCGCCGCCGGGCTGCCCGAGCCCGACCTCGTCCTTCCCTGGGCGACCCTCCGGCGCCCGACGGGCGAGGCCCGCCGCCACGGCCTGAGCGACGACCTCGTCGAGGCGCCGGCCGAGGTCGTCCCCGTCTCGACCGACGACGACGACCGACCGAGGGCGCCGGCTCGTCCTCGATCCGCCGCGGGCGCAACGCACCGGGCTCGTCGTCCCGAAGGTGCAGCCGCCGCCGGGAGGACCGCTTCGGCGCCTCGGCGCCCGCGTGCCCCGGCAGCTCCTACCGGTCCCTCGGCCAGCACCGCGCGCGCTGAACCGGTCCACCTCTCGGCCGAGGGCCTCGCTCGCCTCCAGGCCGAGCTCGAGCACCTCCGACGGATCGAGCGGCCGGCCGTCGTCGCCCGGGTCCGGGCCGCCCGCGAGCTCGGCGACCTCCGGGAGAACGCCGAGTATCAGGCCGCCCGGGAGGAGCAGGCCTTCCTCGAGGGCCGGATCCGGACCCTCGAGGATCGGCTCCGTCGGGCCGTCCTCCTCGATCGATCGACGGACCAGCCCGGAGCGGGGCTCGGCTCGGCCGTGGTCGTCGAGATCGACGGACAGCCGGCCCGGTTCGAGCTCGTCGGGCCAGCCGAGGCGGATCCTGAGGCCGGGCGTCTCTCGGTTCGCTCGCCGATCGGGGCCGCCCTCCTCGGTGCCCATCCCGGCGAGGAACGCGTCGTCGCCACCCCCTCGGGTGAGCGCCGGCTCCGGGTCCTCGCCATCGAGTGAGGCATCCTTGCGCCGACGATCTCGGGTGGTGTGGCTCGCGCCGGGGCTGGGCGCGGCGCGGGTGCCGTCGTGTCCGTGCGAAGCCGTCGGTCACTCGCCCCCGCGGCGTCGCAGGCCGCGGAGGACGATCGCCCCGCCGATGACGATGAGGAGGATAGCGGCAGCGACGTCGAGTCCGACCAAGCGCTGGCCGCTCAGGCCGATGAACCCCTCGAAGAAGAGGAGACCGGCAAGGAAGAGGACGAGCCCGGCGGCGCCCGGCCAGAGCCCGCTTCGGGCGAGGCCGGGCTGGCGGGTCAGGAGGCCGTAGACGACGAGGCCGAGCCCGACCGAGCCCGGAGCGACGAGGGCCCAGGCATAGGCCCAGGTCGCCCACAGCCCGGTCGCCCGCTGGACCGCGAGGATGACCCCGGTCGTCGCCACGACCGAGCCGACCGTCGCCAGGCCGGCCCCACCGGGCCCACCGACGACGGCGAAGCCGAAGAGGACGAGGCCGGGGACGATGACGAAGGCCGGCCAGCCGACGACGGCCAGGTCGACCCCGGCCAGGCGCGCCCCCAGGTAGGCGGCCCCGACGACGATGAGGACGAGTCCCAGGACGGCTGCCGCCGATGGTCGTTGGATCTCCATCGCTTTCTCCCTTCCCTCTGGTTCCTTCGAGCCTGTCACCCCAGCGGCCCAGATCGAGCAGCCGGACCGCCCTGGAGATCGGCCCCAGCTGTGCCCGATCGCACCCGACCGTCGAGCCGCCCTTCGAGGAAGGCGGCAATCCGGCGACAGACGTCGGCGGCGACGGGTCGGAGGTCGTGCCCGAGCCCTGGGTAGACGATGAGTTCCCCGTCGGTGAGGTGCGCGACAGCCCCTCGGAGGAGATCGAGCCGGGCGAAGGGATCCCGGTCACCAGCGAGGAGGAGGGTCGGGCAGCGGATCTCGGGCCAGTGGTCGGTTCGAAGACCCGTTTCGGGTCGACCCGGCCGGTGGAGCGGGTAGGAGAGGCAGACGAGCCCGACGACGGCGAGGCGGCCCCCGGCGGCAAGGAGGCTGGCCACTCGTCCGCCGAAGGAGTGGCCGCCGACGACGATCGGCCGATCCCGCGGCAGCCCCGCCTCGAGCCGGGCGGCGACCGACGTCGCCTCTCCACGAGGGATCCGGAGGGGCTCCGCGGCGAGCCCGAGTCGCCGTAGGCCGTCGACGAAGGGGGCGACCGTCGCCGGCGAGCCGCTGGCGCCGTGACCGAGGTAGATCGTCATCGGCGCCAGGGTAGCGGGTCGGCCGGGGTGGCGGGGCATCGGGTCGCGCCTCGCCTTCGTCGAAGGCCGCGCGTCGGCGACGGGACGCCGAGGGCGTCACGTCGGGTCGGTCACGGATTTCCCTCCGAACCCAGAGACGGAACGGCGCCCCGTCGCGGACGACCGCGCCGGGGCGCCGACCGGGACGCCACTACTTCGGGAAGGGGCCGTTCCCTCCGCCGGCGAGGGCGGTCGCGGCGGTGACGACGAGGGCCGCAAGGGCCGAGAGGGCGGCGACGAGGGTCCGGAGACGGGCCGAAGCGCGCATCGATGACCTCCTGCAGCCGGCTTCCGGGCCGGCGCACCCTGCGCCGGACTTCGCCACGGGACCGGAGCGCGACTGCGGCGTCCATGCTAGGCTGTCGCCATGGGAAAGTCAAGTATTGCTAAACATTTCCTCGGTGAGGAGGCGACGACCCTCTCCCTCGCCGTGGGAGCTGAGATCCGTCGCCTCCGGCTCGCCCGGGGGCTCAGCCAGGGCGAGGTCGGCTGGCCCTTGACCCGGGCCTTCGTCTCGGCCGTCGAGCGGGGTCTCACCATCCCATCCCTCCCGGCCCTCCTTCTCTTGACGGACCGGCTCGGGATCGGCCTCGATGCCTTCTTCAGTGGCGTCAAGGACCGTTGGACGGCGATGTATACTGGTCACCATGAACGCGCGAACGAGACTGCGGCGCCGGGTCGTCGTCGACGACCGGCCCCTCGCGGCGGCCATCGGCCGCCGCCTTCGGGCAGCCCGCCTCCGGGCCGGACTGACCCAACAGCAGCTGGCAGGCGAGCGCTACACGAAGGCGTACGTCAGCGCCCTCGAGAACGGCCTCGTCAAGCCCTCGATGGCGGCCCTGAACTACCTCGCCGGCCGTCTCGGGGTGACGGCGAGGGACCTCCTCACTGACTACGACGCCGCCTGGGCTCGCCTCCAGGCCGACCTCCGCCTCGCCTCGGGCGACTTCGTCGCCGCCCTCGACGGCTACCGCGAGCTCGTCGAGGCGGCGACCGACCGCGCCGCCCGGGCTGGAATCCTGGCCGGCATGGCCGAGGCCCTCTACCGCCTCGACCGACCGGCCGAGGCGATCGCCCCGGCGGCCGAGGCGGCCGAGCTCTTCGAGGACCTCGGCCGACCGACGGAGGCCGCAACCGCCCGCTACTGGCTCGCCGCCGCCCACCATCAGCGGGAGAACTACGACGAGGCCCGGGCCCTCCTCCGGGGCATCCTCGAGGCCGTCCGAAGTGGCCTGTCGGTCACCTCGGACTTCCGGGTTCGCGTCCTCGTCGCCCTCGCCCTCGTCGAGCAGGCCGACGGGAACCAGAAGGCTGCCCTCGCCTACCTCGAGGAGGCCCAGGCCATCACCGCCGACCTCGACACCCGCCGGCGTGGAACCGTGCTCTTCAGCCTCGCGATCACCTACCGAGAGCTTGGCGACCACGAGGCCGCCATCCGGGCTGGGACGAAGGCCCTCGCCCTCCTCGAGGCAGCCGACGCCGAGCGAGAGACCGTCAACCTCCAGAACCACCTCGCCCTCGCCTACCTCGCCACCTCGAGCCGCGACCGGGCGAGCCAGCTCGTCGCCACCGCTCGAGAGCGGGCCCAGACCCTCGGCGATACCTGGCAGCTTGGGCACCTCCTCGACACGGAGGCGCAGATCGTCCTCGCCCAGGGGAAGGCCGAGGTCGCCCTCGGGCTCGCCGACGAGGCGATCAGGGCCGCGACAGAGGCGGGGAACATCCGCGCCCGCTTCCAGGGCCTCATCACCCGCGCCAAGGCCCTCGCCGCCCTCGGTCGCCATGAGGAGGCCGTCGCCGGCTTCGCCGAGGCCGCCGAGCTCGCCCGGAGCCAGGGCGCCACAGCTCGGCTCCGGGAGGTCCTGAGCGCCTGGGCCGACGAGCTCGCCGCCCTCGGTCGCCACGACGAGGCCTACGCCCTCGCCCGGGAGGCCCTCGAGGTCGCCCACCGCTGATCCCTCTTCTTCTTCCTCGTCCTCCTCTCCGGCCGGCGCCCACCTCGGGCGCCGGCCGCTCCATCTCCGGGAGCCTCGCTCCCGCCACGAGGTCGAACGGTCGAGCATGCCGCCCCGCGGCCCCGTAGGATGAGGACGTGGACCCGAGCCTCGCTGCCCGGGCGGCAATCGTCGCGGCCTGTGCCCGCCTCGCCGAACGGGGGCTCATCGTCGCTGCCGAGGGCAACGCCTCCGGCCGGCTCGACGGGGAGACCCTCCTCGTCACCCCGAGCGGCCGCCGGAAGGACGAGCTCGGCCCCGGCGATCTCGTCGTCGTCGGCCTCGCCCCCGATCCAGCGCTCGAGGCCGCCCTCGAGCCACGGCCGACCTCCGACCTCGCCATCCACCGCGCCATCTACGAGGCGCGCCCGGACGTCCGGGCGGTCGTCCACGCCCACCCGCCCGCCGCCCTTGCCCTGACCCTCGCCGGCGAGCTCCCCGATCCAGCCGTCCTCCCCGAGACGGCCCTCCTCGTGCCGGACCTGCCGCTCGTTCCCTTCGCCCCGCCGGGCAGCCTCGAGCTCGCCGAACGGGTCGCGGCGACCCTCCGCGACGCCTCCCCGGAGCGACCGATCCGGGCCCTCCTCCTCGAACGCCATGGGATCGTTGCCCTCGGCGAGCGCATCGAGGAGGCCGTCGACCGCCTCGAGCTCGCGGAGCTCCTCTGCCGCGTCTGGCGCGACGCCCGGCTCCTCGGCTGGCGGTCCTCACGCTCCTGAGGAGCGGGTCCTCCTGCCCGGCGGGACCTCGGGGTGTCGTCCCGCTCCTCCGCCGCGGCCAAGGGGCTGACGGGGCGTCGTGCGCTTCGGGCCGCCGCGGCCGGTGGAGCACGGGGCGGGCGAGCCCCTCGTGCCGACCGCGACCTCGAGCACGGCGCTTCGCTCTGCGGCGGCACGGGGCTGAAGACCCTCCCAGCGATCGCCCTCCCGACGGCCCTACCCGTCGGACTCGTCGCCGGCCGGCCCGATGGCCGAAGATCGAGGGCCGGCGGGCGAGTCGCCAGGGAGCGGGGCCAGCGGGGAGCGGTCAGGTTCCCGGTGGGCGGCGGGGAGCGGTCAGGTTCCCGGTGGGCGGCGGGGAGCGGTCAGGTTCCCGGGGGCCGGATCCCGAGCTCGAGGGCGAGGCGGAGCAGCCCGATCTGACTCAGGGCGTCGGTGATCTCGCCCTCCTCGATCATCGCCAGCGCCTCGCCGAGGGGGAGCCAGCGCAGCTCGAGGGCTTCCGTCCCGTCGGGCCTCGCCTCGCCGGCGACGAGGTCCGTGGCGAGGAAGATCGCCCCGACCTCGTCGGTGACGGAGTTCGAGGTGTGGACTCGGAGGAGCTCGCGCCAGCCACGAGCCCGGTAGCCCGTCTCCTCGGCCAGCTCCCGGGCCGCCCCGGCCTGGAGGTCCTCACCGGCCGGAACGCCGCCCTCGGGGATCTCCCAGCTGTAGGCATCGAGGGTGTAGCGGTACTGCCCGACGAGGAGGATGCGGTCCGGCGGCTCGAGGGCGACGACGCCGACGGCCCGGTTCCGAAACCGGACGACCCCGTAGATCCCGGGTCGACCGTCGGGTCGGATGACCTCGTCCTCGACGAGCTCGATCCAGGGGTTTTCGTAGATGCGACGGCGAGCGAGGCGGCGCCAGGGGTTCGATCGCTCCGTCAGCTCGGTCATGGCCCGGTCATCGTACGGTTCGGCTGAGGACCCTGTCGCCGGTGCTCGAGCCGATGGTCCAGGGCCGGACCGCGGCCAGGGTCCCTGCCGCGGCCCCGCCCGGACTCGCGCCACGCCCGAACGACCCCGGCGGGCCTCAATCGGCAGCGACGAGCCCTGCCCCAAGGGGCCCGATCGCCGCGGCGAGAGCTCGGCGGTGCTCGGGCGTCCGGAACTCGTGGAGCCGGTGGCCGGGCAGGGCATGTTCGCCGACGCGGCCCTCGCTCCGAACGTAGGCGACCGGGTAGATCTCCCCGGCCGCGTCCGCCTCGACGGTCATCGCCACGGCCGTCGGCGACTCGGGCACCTCGCCGTCGAGGAAGGCCGTGAGGGGGACGATCCCCTCGTCTCGCGCCCCGAGGCTTGGGTCGAGGCCGATGACCCGGGCGAGGTAGGCCTTCTGATGCCAGAGCTCGGGCCCGAGGGTCGCCTCGTCCAAGAGGAAGTCGATGAGCTCGGCGGGGTGGATCGGCGACGACTCGAGCGGGCGACCGAAGGCGGTCGCGGCGAGGCGCCGAGCGAGGATCCGGGCGTTGTACCGAAAGCCGTGGACGGCGCCGCTGTTCGAGGGCTGTCCGTGCTTCTTCAGACCGCCACTTCCCTGGGTGAGGGTGCCAGCGAAGTAGACGCCGGGCAGGCTCGCGCTCTCCCACCAGGCCGTCTGGGCTGGGATCCGACCCTGCCCGACGACCGCCAGGCCGAGGTCGGGCAGGTCGCCGACGGGCGCGGCGAAACCGGTCGCCTCGATGATCTCGTCGGCGACGACCGTCATCGCCTCGCCGCCATCGCTCGGCCGCAGCCGAGCAGCGAGGGCCCCGTCCAGGCGTTCGATCCGCTCGATGGCGGCATCGAGGAGCCCGACCCCGCCGCCGAGAGCGAAGTCCTCGTAGGGCTGGACGTAGCGGGCGCGCACGCCGACGAGGGAGCGGGTGACGACCGAGAGCTTCGCGGGCGAGGGCGAGACGAGGAGGAGCGAGGCGGCCCAGGGGAGGAGCCCGTTGGCCAGCTCGAAGGCCGAATTTCGCTTCCCGACGATGAGGACGCGGCGGCCGGCATAGGTCTCCGGCGGGCGAACGTCGGCATAGTGGTGGGCGAGCTCGATGCCGGGGATCGGCGGTCGGAAGGGCTCGGCGACGCCGACGGCGAAGACGACGATCGGGGCGCGGTACTCGCCATCGCTCGTGACGAGGACGAAGCGTCGTCCGCCGCGGTCCTCCTCCTGCCGCGTCGCCGTCCAGCGACAGCCGTAGCGGACGCGGATCCGAGCCCGCTCGGCGAAGGCCACGAGGCTCGCCGCCATCTCGGGCCGGGAGGGGAAGGACGAAGTTCCGTCCATCACCGTCGCCGCCAGACCCCGGAGCTCCGGCTCCTCGGCGAGGAGGCTGTTCCAGTCGTAGCGCTCGAAGGCGCGGGCGGCCCGATCGGGAAGGGCGTACGGTTTCGTCCAGGAGAGGAGCCGCTGGAAGAGGGGCCAGCGCCGGAACATCCCACCCGGTCCGTCGTCGGCAGAGAGGACGGCGTGGTCGATCCCGAGCCGGTCCAACCAGTAGGAGAGCTGGAGCCCGCCGGGGCCGCTGCCGACGACGAGGAGGGGGTAGTCGCCAGGCGGGAAGGGCCGTTCGGCCGTGGCCTCGTCGGCCGCTGTCGGATCGTCCCTCCCTTGGACGGCGAGCGGCGGGATGGGCCTGGCCAGCCGGAGGCTGCTCTCTTCGCCACCCATGTTCCCCGCCCCCACGGCTGGACCGCCTCCGGTCGGACGGGCCGCTCGCTCCGCCACGCCCTGCTCGGCAACGCCCCGCCTCGCCGCCGGCGGACGGCGCCCGGCCGGGCGGGCCGCACCTTCGGCGATCTCCTGCTTGCCCACGCCGATCGCCTCAGCTTCGCCAGCGGTTGACGTTCCGGAACCGCCGAGCCAGAGCCTGGAGCATCCGATACATGACCCGCGGATGATCGACGAGGAAGGACTCGACCTTTGGGCCCGGCAGGTGGATGCAACGAACTGGTCGGATGGCGACGACGTCGGCGATCGGGGGCTCACCGAGGAGGATCGAGACCTCGCCGAAGAAGTCCCCCCGGCCGAGGACCGCCCGCTCCGTCCCGTCGATCCGGATCGAGCACTCGCCGTCCAGGATGACGTAGAAGCCCGAGCCCGTGAGCCCCTGCCGGAGGATCCGCTCGCCTTCGGCGAACCAGAGCTCCTCGAACTCGTGGGCGACTTCCGCCAGCCCGGCCGCCGGCAAGTCGGCGAAGAGGGCGAAGCCGGCGATGGTGTCGGCGATCTCTTCCGGACTGGACATGAAGGGCCTCCCCTCGGCTTCGACGCGGCTCGGCTGCACCCCTCGGCTGCTCCCGGAGTTCGGAGCGGAGCTGTCAGGCTTGGCTGCGAGCGAGCTGGAATCGGCGACCTCCCCTCCGGACGGTCAGGGCCGATTGTGCCACGCTGCGAGGGCTCCGTCGATGGCTCGGTCGAGGTGCCGACGGCGGTGGCGCCGAGGACGGAGCCGTCTTGCGTCGGACGCCACCCCCTGCGGCTCGGCGGCGAGCGAGGGCGAGACCGAGAGCAACCCCCGTCGCGCGGCGCACCCGCCCCACCCTTTCACTCGACCGTTGACGCATCGAACCCCATGGGCGAGGATTGGGGCGGACGGCCTCACCCGATTCCGTCGGTCGGGGTCGGCCGTCGGCTCGGCCGGGAGGAGGTAATGGGCAACGGCGCGCTCGACCATGAAGCCGCCCTGCGGGCGGTCCCCCTCTTTGCGGCGCTCACCGACGAGCAGCTCGCCCTCCTCGCCGACCTCGCCGCCCCCGTCGACGTCGCCCCGGGCCGGCCGATCGCCCGCCAGGGCGAGATCGGGAGCGGTCTCTTCGTCATCCTCGAGGGCCGAGTCCGCGTCGTCCGCGACGGGAGCACGGTGGCGAGCCTCGGCCCCGGCGAGTTCTTCGGCGAGCTCTCGGTCCTCGATCGCCAGCCACGGATCGCCTCGGTCGTGGCCGAGGAGCCGACTCGGTGCCTCGCCATCGCCGCCTGGGATGCCGAGCAGCTCCTCCTCAGTCACCCCACGGTCACCCTCGCCCTCCTCCGGGCCCTCGCTTCCCGGCTCCGCCAGACGACGATCGACCACCACCACTGATCAGGCAGCGGAGCGCCCACCGCCTCCGCCACGGCCGAGTCAGAAGAGGAGACGACGACGATCGAGACCGAGCAGCCCCGTCCAACCGGAACGATCACCTTCTTCTTCAGCGACGTCGAGGGCTCGACCCGCCTCGCCACGACCCTCGGGACGGCGGGCTGGACACCGCTCCTCGAGCGCCACCGAGCCCTCCTCCGGGCCGCCTTTGTGGAGACGGGCGGGATCGAGGTCGGGACCGAGGGCGACGGGACCTTCGCCGTCTTCCCTCGGGCGACGGCCGCCGTCGAGGCGGCCGCCCTCGCCCAGCGCCTCCTCGCCGCCGAGGCCTGGCCGCCCGACGTCGCCGTCCGGGTTCGCATCGGCCTCCACACCGGTGAGGGCGTCCTCGACGCCGAGGGCTCGTACGTCGGCCTCGACGTCCACCGAGCGGCCCGGATCGCCGCCGCCGCCCACGGGGGTCAGATCCTCCTCTCGGAGACGACCCGGGCGCTCGTCGCCGATCACCTCCCGGCCCGCCTCGGCCTCCGGAGCCTCGGCGAGCACCGCCTGAAGGACCTCCGCCCAGAGGCCCTCTGGCAGCTCGAGGTCGAGGGCCTGGTTACCGACTTCCCGCCCGTCCGCTCCCTCGACCGACGCCCGAACAACCTCCCGACCCAGCTGACGAGCTTCGTCGGCCGTGAGCGCGAGCTCGCCGCCGGCCAGGCCCTCCTCCAAACGACCCGGCTCCTCACTCTGACCGGCCCCGGCGGGACCGGCAAGACCCGGCTCGCCCTCCAGCTCGCGGCGACCGTCGCCGAGCGGTTCGACGACGGCGTCTACTTCGTCGCCCTCGAGCCGCTCCGGTCGCCGGACCTCGTCGCGCCAGCCATCGGGCGCGTCCTCGGCACCGTCGAGGTCCCCGGGCGGTCCGCCATCGACGTCCTCGTCGAGGCCGTCGGCGAGCGACGGATCCTCTTCGTCCTCGACAACTTCGAGCAGGTCGTCGAGGCCGCCCCGACCGTCGCCGAGCTCCTCCGCCGCTGCCCCCAGGTCACGGTCATTGCCACGAGCCGGGCCGTCCTCCGTGTCTCCGGGGAAGGCGAGCTTCCCGTCCCCGGCCTCCCTGCCCCGCCCGACACGAGCCGACTCTCGGTCGTCGAGCGCGAGAACCTCCCGCCCGCCATCGCCCGGCCCGACCCCGCCAGCCTCAGCCAGTACGAGGCCGTCCGGCTCTTCATCGCCCGGGCCGTCGCCGCTCGCCCGGATTTCAGGATCACGAACGAGAACGCCCCCGCCGTCGCCCAGATCTGCGCCCACCTCCACGGCATGCCCCTCGCCATCGAGCTCGCCGCGGCTCGAGTCCGCCTCCTCTCGCCCGAGGAGATCCTCCGTCGGCTCGAGCGCCAGCTCGATCTCCTCTCGAGCGGGGCCCGCGATCTTCCGGCACGGCAGCAGACCCTCCGCGGCGCCATCGCCTGGAGCTACGACCTCGTTGCTCCCGGCTGCCGCCGCCTCCTCGATCGACTCTCCGTCTTCCGATCCGGTGCCGACCTCGAAGCGATCGAGGCCGTCTGCGGTCCGGCCGAAGAACTCGGGGTCGACGTCTTCGACGGTCTCGCCTCCCTCGTCGAGCAGAGCCTCGTCAAGACCGAGGAGCGGGGCCCGACGACCCGCTTCGTCCTCCTCGAGTCGATCCGCGAGTACGCCGCCGAGATGCTCGCGGCGAGCGGAGAGGGGGCCGCGATTCGGGCCCGGCATCTCGCCTGGTTCCGCGACCTCGCCGAGGCGGCAGCCCCCCACCTGGCCAGCCCCGACCAGCGCCGCTGGCTCGACCGGCTCGAGCTCGAGCACGACAACTTCCGGGCAGCCCTCGACGGCGCCGTCGAGGATCGGCAGGCCGAGGACGCCGTCCGCCTCGGCTTCGCCCTCTGGCGCTTCTGGCAGCTCCGCGGCTATCTCAATGAGGGCCGAAAGCGCCTTGCCGCCGTCGAGACGATCGCCACCGACCTCCCCGCCCCCCTCGTCGGCAAGCTCTACGAGGCAGCCGGTGGGGTCGCCTACTGGCAGGCCGACGCGACAGCCGCGGCCGCTTTCTACGACCGCGCCCTCGAGGCTTGGCGGGAGGTCGGCGACCGGCGGGAGATCGCGAACGCCCTCTACAACCGCGGCTACGTCGACCTCGTCGCGGTCATCCCGGGCGGGACGACGCCGGAGGAGGTCAGGGGCGCCCGGGCACGGCTCGAGGAAGCCCTCGCCGTCTACCGCGAGCTCGGCGACAGTGTCGGCGAGGCGAACCTCCTCTGGGCCCTCGGCGGCATCGCCTACTTCACGAACGTCCTCTCCGAAGCCATCGACCTCTTCCGGGCCGCCCTCGACCGCTTCCAGGCGGCCGGCCAGCGGACGATGGAGGCCTGGTCCCTCCACATGCTCGGCAGCGCCCTCCTCAGGCTCGGCGCGACCGACGAGAGCCGGGCCACCCTCCGCCACGCCCTCCGCCACTTCCACGAGGCCGGTGACCTGGCCGGGATCGCCCTCTCTCTCGACGACCTCTCGGCCCAGGCCGTCGCCGACGGCGACCTCGTCCGAGCAGGGCACCTCCGCGGCGCGGCGCGACGGCTCGAGACGACGACCGGAGCCCGGCTCGCGAGCTGGGTCGAAGAGACCTTCGAGGAGGCGATGCGACCGACGGTCCGACGTGTCCTCGACCCGGCTGAGCTCGACCGCTACGCGGCCGAGGGGGCAGCGATGTCCCTCGACGAGGCCGTCGCCTACGCCCTCGCCGTCGAGGCCCCCGCGCTGGGCCGGCGGCCAGCGGGCGAGGACGAGCCGCGGTCGCCCGAGTAGGTCCCGGACACCGGGGCTCGCCCGGGTCGCGGGCGCCGGCGAGCCGACGGCCGACCCAGACACCGGAGCCAGGGCCGGGTAGGATGAGGGCCATGTCCGGCGACGCCGAGCCCCTCCCGCTGACCCACCTCCTTCCCGACCACACGCCCCTGGCGCTTCGGCTCGAACCCGAGCCGGGCGAGGGGCCGGCGGACCCGGGGGAGGTCATCCTGACCTGCCCCAACTGTGCCGCCCGGCTCCGCGACCGGGGCTGCAAGCTCGTCTGTCGCTGCGGCTACTTCCTCTCCTGCTCGGACCACATCTGATCCGTCGGACCGCGGCCCCGCCTCGCTCCGCGGGGACCCGGCGGATCGAGCGCTGAACGAGACCCCTGGCGTCCCCGACGAGATCGGAGGCTCCGCTGAACCGGATCGCTGCCTTCGCCCGGACCTACACGGGCTTCGAACGCGACGCCCGCGTCTTCCTCGTCCTCACCCTCGTGTCGGGCGGCGCGATCAGCCTCTACTGGGTCGACTTCAACCTCTACCTCGCCTCTCTCGGGATCAGCCCAGCCATCATCGGCCTCGTCGCGACCGCCGCCTCGGCAGCCGGGGTCCTATCGGCGCTCCCAGCCGGGGCTGCCTCCGACCGGCTCGGGCGGCGTCTCATCCTCGTCGGCGGCCTCGCCCTCATGGCCGTCGCCGCGGCGGGATTCCTCGTCGTCGAGACGCCCCCGGCCTTCATCGTCCTCGGGGCCGCCTTCGGCGCAGGCCAGGAGGCGGTCTTCGTCCTGACGAACCCGTACCTGAGCGAGCACTCTCGAGCCGAGCACCGGAACGAGCTCTTCGCCCTCCAGGCAGCGATCGGGAACGTGACGACCGTCGCGGCCACCATCGCTGGCGGGGTTCTCGCCGCCGGGGTGGCTGCCCTCGGCGGCTTCGATCCGGCCGGACCTGCCGCCTATCGGGTCGTCATCGTCGCCATGGTCGTCCTCCTCGTCGCCTCCATCGCCGTCGCCTGGCGGCTCGGGGACGATCGGCCGGGTCGGCGGGGCTCGCTGGCGAAAGGAGATTCGGAGTCGGCGGCCGGTCGGGCCTTCGTGGCTGTGGCCGACCCGACCCCGGGTCTTGCCGCCAACCTTACCGGCCCGGGCCGGCGGCGTCGCCGCCTCCCGATCTCCGATCCGGGGTTCTTCGCCCGCCTCCTCTTTCCGGGCTTCCTCATCTCCGTCGGGGCCGGGCAGTGCATCCCCTTCCTCAACCTCTTCATCCAGCGCCGCTTCGGTCTCGACCTGGCGACCCTCAACACCGCCTTTGCCGTGGCGGCCCTCGGCACCGCCCTGGCGACCCTCCTCCAGCCGGCTCTGGCCCGGCGCTTCGGTCAGATGGGCTCGGTCGTCGTCGTCCAGGCGGCGAGCATCCCCTTCCTCGCCGTCCTCGGCTGGGTCCCCTTCCTCCCTCTCGTCCTCGTCGCCCTGGCCGTCCGGAACGCGCTCATGAACGCCGCCAACCCGATCCTGTCGGCCTTTGCCATGGAGCGAGCCCGGCCAGCCGAGCGGGCGACCCTGTCGGCGGCGATGAGCCTCGTCTGGTCGGCGGGCTGGGTCGTCGGCGGCCCCTACTACAGCCTCGTCCAGGCGAGCCTCGGCTTCGACGCGGGCTACGCGGTGAACTTCCTCACCGTCATCGGCTGCTACAGCCTCGCCACGGCCCTCTACTGGTGGTGGTTCGTCCGGCCGCGCGACCGCTGAGGCGGCACGGCCGGCAGGCGGGAGTCGGAGCGACGTCGAGGCCGGCAGACGAGGCTGGCCAGTGACGCCCGCCTGAGGCGCCGACAACCCGACCGACGAGCCGCCGGCGCCGGGTCGAGCCTCCGGCTAGACTGCACGACGATGACGAGCCAGTCGCCCTCCGCCGCCGCCTCGGAGCGACCGAGTCGCGCCGCCGCGACGCCGCGCAGCCCGGCCCGTCACGATCTCGGAATCCGAGCCACCCTCCTCTTCCCGACCCGCGAGATCGCCGAGCGCTACTACGTCCCCCTCATCTGGACCGCCTGCCGGACCTGCTACTCCGAGGAGGACCCTGAGTCGATCTTCCGGCGGGCGGTGGCCGGCGAGGTCGAGCCGGCGAAGATGGAGCGCCTCATCAGCCGGGTCATCGAGTCCGGGCACGGGAGCACGATCGAGCACGTCGTCTTCACCTTCGGGATCAGCGGCGTCAGCCGGACCCTCTCCCACCAGCTCGTCCGCCACCGGGCTGGAGTTGCCTTCGACCAGCAGAGCCAGCGCTACGTGAAGTTCAAGGAGGCGGCGACGGTCCTACCAGCCTCGATCGCCGAGGCGGATCCGGAGCTCCGGGCCCGCTACGAGGCCCAGATCGCGGGGGCCCTCGAGACCTACGAGGACCTCCTCGAGGCCGGGGTCCCGGGCGAGGACGCCCGCTTCGTCTTCCCAAACGCGACCCGGACGAACCTCGTCATGACCGCCAACCTCCGGGCCCTCATCCACATGGCCGGCCTCCGGCTCTGCACGATGGCCCAGTGGGAGATCCGGCGCCTCTTCCAGCTCATCCGCCACGAGGTCTTCTCCGTCAGTCCCTTCCTCGGCGCCTTCCTCGCCCCGAAGTGCGTCCCCCTCGGCTATTGCGACGAGTTCGGCAACCGGGACGGCCACTGCCCGATCCGCCCCCACAAGGACGTCGTCCTCGCGGCCTGGGCGGAGAGGTCGAAGGCGGCTCGGACCGAGGGGCGAGCGGAGGCACGGCGACCGGGCGACGGGACGAGCTAGAGCGAGCCGGGCCGGCGTCGAGGGGCGGCGAAAGGGGCGCGGCGGAGGGTGGGGGGCAGCGGCCGCGGCGAAGTGGTCGCGGGGGCAAGGGATCGAGGGGCGGGTTCTGAACCATTGGCGAGCCCCGCCGGGAATGTGTCGGCCGCCTCAGCCCCCGCCGAGGTCGCGGACGAAGCGCCGGAGGACCCGGGCGAGACGAGGCCCCGCCTCGGCCCCAGCTGCGAGGACCTCCTCGTGGCTCAGGGGCTGGCCGGTGAGACCGGCTGCGGCGTTCGTCACGAGGGACACCCCGCAGATCTCGAGCCCGGCCCAGCGAGCCGCGATCGCCTCGAGGACCGTCGACATCCCGACGGCGTCGGCGCCGAGGGCTCGGAGCATCCGGACCTCGGCCGGCGTTTCGTAGGTCGGGCCGAGGAGCCCCGCGTAGACGCCCTCGGCGAGCTCGACGCCCTCCGCCGCGGCGGCGTCGTGGAGGCGGCGTCGGAGCCGCGGACTCCAGGCCTCGGTGAGGTCCGGGAACCGTGGCCCGAGCTCCTCGGCGTTCGGGCCGACGAGGGGGTTCCGCCCGGTGAGGTTGAGATGGTCGGTAATGACCATGAGGCTCCCCGGGCCGAGGGCCGGGTTCACCCCGCCGGCGGCGTTCGTCAGGACGATGACCCTGGCACCGAGACGGCCCATGAGGAGGACGGGCTGGACGACGAGCCCAGCATCGTGCCCCTCGTAGAGGTGGAAGCGACCCTGGAGGAGGACGACGGGCACGCCCTCGAGGCGCCCGAGGAGGAGGCGCCCGGCGTGACCGGGAGCCGTCGCCGCCGGCCAGCCGGGGAGGGCCTCGAAGGGGATGGCGAGGGCGTCGGCGAGGGCGTCGGCGAGACCACCGAGCCCGGAGCCGAGGACGATGCCGACGGACGGCCGGAGATCAGAGCGGGCCCGGACGGCAGCCTCGAGGGCAGCAAGACGGGTGGGCTGCTCCGCCGGGGGGATCGAGGTCATCGGGGGAGGGTCTCGATGAGGGCCCTGACGCCCGCCCGGCGGGAGTACCGACACCGGGATGCCGGTCGCGTCCCGCCGAGCGAGCGCCCGCGGGCGACCCGAGGGCCGCCCAGGCCGGGCAAGAAAGCGCCCGAAGCGACCGGTTGGGTCGAAAGCCGTTGATGTGATCTCCGGCCCTCGGGTCCCTGCGGCCCCTTCGGGCAGGTCCTACGGTACGGGGCCGCCCGAGGCGCGGTCAAGCCACTTATCCACGAACTTCGCTGCCTCAGCGGGGAAGATATCCACGAACTTCGGCCAGCTGTGGGCAGGCGGTGGACAACCTCGGCCACGGCCTCCCTTCGATCAGCGGTGAACGGTCGTGCCAGCGGGCGGGCGAGGGTTCTCGTCGGAGGCAGATCCGCGGCCATGGTGGAGCCGGTCGTTCTCGGGTTCCGCTCGCCCACCCGGCTCGGCCCGCCGCGGCGGTTCCGCCCTGCGGACCTGGTTCCGTCCGCTCCTGAGTTGCGCCCTGCCGGGCCGGGTCCGCCCTGCCGGGCTGGCTCCGTTCGCCCGAGCTGCCAGCCAGCCGGCCGCCCAGCTGGTCCCACCCTCCCGGCCAGCCGCCGGGCGTTGCATCGGGCGCAAGCCCGCCACCTCAGCCGGCCACCAGAGCGTCGCCAACCGCCCGGGCGTTGCACCGGGCGCAAAACCCGCCACCTCAGCCGGCCACCAGAGCGTCGCCAACCGCCCGGGCGTTGCACCGGGCGCAAACCGGGCGGTCCATGTTCCACCCGATGCACGTGTGGGACCGCATGGGCGCGCCCGAAGCCTCGACGTTGCACCTGGAGCAAAGGAGCGGCTCATGCCGGGCGTCGGTGGCCGCGGTGTTGCATCCCCCGCAAAAGGACAACCGAGTCGGCGACATCGAGGGCGAGGCCGCAGCCGACACGTGCATCTGACGAAACACGGCCCGGATCCCCGCTCCACGACGGCGGAGACAACGACGCTGCGGCCCTCGAGACCCCGCGCCCTGCGGCCGACGCGCCCTCAGCCCCCGATGGCGAACATCTCCACCTTGGGCAGCCTCGCCGTCGCCTCCGTTCGTTCCTCGGAATAGCGGTCGCTCCGCCCCACCCAGCACTCGGCGATGAAGCGCCGGATCGCCTCGTCGTCGGCGCCGCTCCGGAGGAGCGCCCGCAGGTCGTGGCCGCGGGCGGCAAAGAGACAGGTGTAGAGCTGGCCGTCGGCAGAGAGGCGGATCCGGGTGCAGTCACCACAGAAGGGCCGGCTCACCGAGGCGATGACCCCGATCTCGCCCCCGCCGTCGCGGTAGCGCCACCGGCTGGCGACCTCACCCCGGTAGGCCGGCCCGACCGGTTCGAGGGGGAAGACGGCCCCGACCCGCTCGATGATCTCGGCCGCCGTGACGACGTCGTCGAGGCGCCAACCGTTCGAGGCACCAACGTCCATGTACTCGATGTAGCGGAGGATGAGACCCTCCTCTCGAGCCCAGCGAGCCATCGGCACGATCGAGTCCTCGTTCAGCCCGCGCCGGACGACCATGTTCACCTTGATCGGGGCGAGCCCGGCGGCCCGGGCGGCGGCGATCCCGTCGAGGACCCGTCGGACGGGGAAGTCGACCCCGTTCATCCGCCGGAAGGTGGCGTCGTCGAGAGAGTCGAGGCTGACCGTGATCCGCTGGAGGCCCGCCTCGGCGAGGGGGCCGGCGAGCTTCCACAGCGCCGAGCCGTTCGTCGTCAGGGTCAGGTCCGGCGGTTGGCCAGCCCTCGTCCGGAGGTCGGCGAGGAGGCGGACGAGGACCGGCAGGTCGCGACGGACGAGGGGCTCGCCTCCGGTGATCCGGAGCTTCACGACCCCGAGCTCGAGGAACAGCCGGGCGACCCGGGTGATCTCCTCGAAGGTGAGGAGCATCGGCCGTGGGAGGAAGGCGTAGTCGCGACCGAAGACCTCCGCCGGCATGCAGTAGACGCAGCGGAAGTTGCAGCGGTCGGTGACCGAGATCCGGAGGTCACGGAGCGGTCGACCGAGCCGATCGAGGGGCGTCGGGTCGCGGGCGAGGCCGTCGGTCATGGTGGCGGCATGGTACCGCGGGCGCCGAAACTGCTCGTCCCGAGACCACCTCCCCGCAGCGCCCCGCCGAACGCACCGACCCTGCCACCGGTCCGGGGTACCACCGGCGCCATCCGCCGGTACCTCTAGCGGACTGCACCCCACTCACCCGCTCCCCTAGCATCCGGGACGACGTCGGGTCCCCCTGCCCGCATCGTGGAGAGGCTCATCGAACCCATGGCGACGACCGAATCCCGGCCGGGCTTCCGGCTTCCCTGGACGAGCGACCACGCGTCGGCGGCCGAGAGCGCTGCCGAGGAGGCCGGCCAGCGCGATCCCATCCCCGACCCGTCGTCTGCTCCCGCCGACGTCCAGGAGCCGTCGAGCGTCCCGGCCGAGTCGGTCGGGCCGAGCGAGACCGGCAAGGCAGCCTCGCCGGCCATCACGGCCCCGCCACCCTCCCCTCCGATGGCCGAACGTCGCCGATCGCGCACCTTCCTCGCCGAGCTTGCCCGGGCGATGCATGCCGCCGCCCTCGAAGCGCGGGAGCGGGTCCTCGACCAGTTCCGCGCCGAGTCGAAGAGCTTCGTCGAAGGGCTCCACGCCCGCTCCGCCGAGGAGATGGCGGCCCTCCGCAAGGCGGCCGACGAGGACATCGCCGGGATCCGCGAGTGGTCGAAGGCCGAGATCGCCCGGATCCGGGAGGAGACGGACCGTCGGATCACCGAGCGGAAGGCAGCCCTCGAGGAGGAAATCGAGGCCCAGGCGGCACGGATCGAACGCCAGATCGAACGACTTCAGGGCGCCGTGGCCGAGTTCGAGGCGGAGATGGACCGGTTCTTCGAGACCCTCCTCTCCGTCGAGGACCCGACCGAGTTCGCCGCCCTCGCCGCGAACCTCCCGGAGCCGCCACCCTTCGACGAGATCCTGGCCGACGTCAGGGAGGCGCGGTCGGAGCGCGTCGCCTCGAGCGAGCATGGCCAGGCGGCCAGCTCAGGGACGCCGACCACCGAAGCCGAGGGCTCGACCGAAGCAATCGGCACCGCCCAAGCCGAGCCGTCGACCGAACCGGCCGGATCGGCCGAAGCCGGGCTCGTCGGCGACGCTGACGAGCCCCTCGGGCCCGATGCGGAAGCCGGCCTCGGCGGTCCCGGGGCAGTCCTCGCCCCAGCCGAGCTCGACGAGCAGGCTCGCGAAGCTGCCTTCGCCGCCATCGAGGCCGCCGCCCGGGCCGCCGAGCCCCCTGAGGCGGCCGAGGCCGAGGGCTCCGAGCTCAAGTCCGTGCCAGCCGAGGCGGCCGCCGCTCCGGCGGGAGACGCCCTGCCCGAGGGAGGCGCTCCGGCCGGGGAAACGAGTGCCCCGCCCACCGCGGACGAGCTCGATCACCTCGACGACGCCCAGATCGCAGCCCGCCTCGCCGGCCTCCTCGACACCCGAGACGAGACCCCAGAACCGCCGAGTGAGCCCGTGCGGACCCAGGTTGCTGTCGTCGGCCTCGTCAGCGTGGCGAGCATCGCCGGCTTCAAGCGGCACCTCACCCACCTCCCTGGCGTTCGGAACGTCTCCGTCGCCTCGGGACCGAACGGCGAGTTCCTCTTCGTGGTCACCCACGACCCGGACCTCGACCTGGCCACCGTCGTGCCGGAGCTGCCCGGCTTCGCGGCCCGCGTCACCGACGCTGCCCCGGGTAGCCTGGCCGTGACCGCCCACGATCCCGACCTCACCGCCTGAGACAAGGTCGATGCTCCGACCCACCATCGTCCTCGCCCTGCCTCGGCCGGAGGCCGAGGCCGTCACCGCCGAGCTCCAGGACGCCGGCTACGCCGTCGCCGCCGTCGAGCGCCCGGCCGACCTCGCCGCCCTCCTCGATGCCGGGACCGAGGTCGCCGTCGCAGTCCTCGACGCCGAGGCCGACTTCGACGCCCTCCTCGACTACCACGCCCTCCTCCACGAGGCGGGCCGCTCGATCCCGGCCCTCATCATCGTCCCCGTGCCGATGCTCGAGCGCCTGACCGAGCTGACCGGCGCCTCGGCCGGTGGCGACGAGTACATGCACCGACCCTACACGGCCGAGTCGGTCCGCTGGCGGATCGAGGCGATGTGCATCCGCTCCCAGACCCCCGCAGCCGCCTCCACCGGCCCGATCATCGAGCACGGCCCGATCGATCCGACCATCTGGCGCCAGCGGGGTCGCGTCGTCGCCATCTTCAACGCCAAGGGTGGGGTCGGCAAGACGACGATCGCGACGAACCTCGCCGCGGCCCTCGCCGTCCGACGCTCGAAGAAGGTCCTCCTCGTCGACGCCGACACCGTCACCGGTCACGTCGCGACGTCCCTCGGCCTCGACCAGGTCGTCACCCTCGCCGACGCCTGGCGGGATGGGCCGGCCGGCGACCCGACTGGATCGCTCCTCGAGGTCGCGGCGGCCCATTCGAGCGGCCTCGCCGTCGTCAGCCTGACCTCGAGTCCGCTCGCCGTGGAAGCCCTCGAGCCGACCCGGGTCGCCGCGGCCATCGACGGCGCCCGCGCCCACGCCGAGATCGTCGTCGTCGACCTCCACCCTTCCTACAGCCCCCTCAACCGGGCGATCTTCGCCATCGCCGACCGGATCCTCGTCCCCGTCACCCCGGACGTGCCAGCTCTCCGGGCCGCCGTCCAGTTCCGGGACGTCGCCGAGCAGCTCCAGATCGGCCCTCGCCTCGCCCTCGTCGTGAACCGGGCGAACAGCGGCGTCTCGGTCGCCGACATCGAGCGGACCGTCGGGCTGCCGGCCGTCGCCTGCATCCGCTCGGCCGGCCTCCTCCTCGTCCGAGCCGCGAACGAGGGCCGGACGCTCGTCGAGCGCTACCCCCGAGAGGGGGTGACCGAAGACTTCGAGGCGCTGACGGACCGGATCCTCGGCGCCCCTCGCCGCGAGGCGACGAAGCGGCCTTTCCTCGGCCTCCTCGGGCGCTCGCGGACCCTCGCCCGGCGCGAGGCACGGGGCGAGCCGGCGCGAGCCTGAGCCGGGGCTCGGACCCGCAGCCAGCGACCGGCCGCCGACCAGGCCACTCTCCACCCCGGATGCCGTGGCGGCAGTTGCGGAGGGACGTCGTCGTCCTCGTCCGCGGTTCCGACCGAGCCGCACCGGCTCGTCGTGACGCCCGCTAGATCGACCCGGTCGACGACCGCACCCTGCCGCCAGCTCGGCGGGCCCGTTCCCGCGAGCTCAGCGGGCCCGTTCCCGCCAGCTCGGCGGGCCTGCTGCCGCCAGCTCAGCGGGCCCGTTCCCGCCAGCTCGTTCCGCCGAGGGGTTGACCCGGCAGAGGGACGACCCGCTCGAGGGTCCGGCGGTCGATCTGCTCGATCCCCCGAAGGTAGAAGCGATTGACGAGGACCGTCTGGCCACGCACCCACTCGAACTCGACCCCGGCGTGGAAGACGTAGGCGTCGGTAGCAGCGACGAACATCTCCGTCGCCCGGTCGAGGAGCCGGTCCGGATCGGAGCCCGGGTAGAGGTGGACCGTCCCAACGACCCGGAAGGGCGGCGCCTCGAAGGCGACGTCGTAGGGGACCTTGTGAACCCGGTGGGCTTCGCGCTCCGCCTCGCTCATCGCCGGGACGCTGTCGGGGCCGGCGAGGACGACGATGAGATCGTAGGGGTCGACGGCCTTGAGGCCCGGCACCGGGCTGAGGCTCGTCGGCTCGTTGACCGCCGCCCAGCGGACGTCGCTCAGGGCGATCGTCTCGCGTCGGTTCAAGGCGTCGGACAGGCGCCCGACGATGTGCATCCTCCCGACGAGCCGCCACTCCTCGGTGAGGGCGTCGAAGGCGACCGGGCGACTCCCTTCGGGGAGAGCCGGCCCCTGGCTCGGCGCCGGGGAGGGCGGAGGGCTCGCCGGGCGACGGCGGAGGAAGCCGAAGGGCACGCGCTCATTCCTCCTCGGCTGCGCCCGTCCGCTCCCGGATGAGGTCGACGACCGAGGCGTCAGCGAGGGTCGTCGTGTCGCCGAGGGTGCGACCTTCGGCGATGTCGCGGAGGAGCCGCCGCATGATCTTGCCGGAGCGGGTCTTCGGCAGGTCGGGGACGAACATGAGGTACTTCGGGCGAGCGATCGGCCCGATGACGTAGGCGACGTGCTCGCGGAGCTGGAGGGCGAGGGCGTCGGATGGCTCCTGACCCGCCTTCAGGATGACGAAGGCGAAGATCGCCTGCCCGGTCACCTCGTCGCTCTTGCCGACGACGGCCGCCTCGGCGACGGAGCGGTGGTCGACGAGGGCCGACTCGACCTCGGTCGTACTGATCCGGTGGCCGGCGACGTTCATGACGTCGTCGACCCGACCGAGGAGCCAGTAGTAGCCCTCCTCGTCGCGCTTCGCTCCGTCCCCGGCGAAGTACATGCCCGGGAACCGGGACCAGTAGGTCTGCCGGTACCGCTCGGGATCGCCGTAGATCCCCCGGAGCATCGCCGGCCAGGGGCGCTTGAGGACGAGGTAGCCGCCGCTTCCGAGGGGAACGGAACGGCCCTCGGCATCGACGACATCGGCCTCGATCCCCGGGAAGGGGAAGGTTGCCGAGCCGGGCTTCGTCGTCGTGATCCCGGGGAGGGGGGTGATGAGGATCATCCCGGTCTCGGTCTGCCACCAGGTATCGACGATCGGCGCCCGACCGCCGCCGATGTGCTCGTGGTACCAGAGCCACGCCTCGGGGTTGATCGGCTCGCCGACGCTGCCGAGGAGGCGGAGGGACGAGAGGTCGTGCTTCGCCGGCCATTCGGGGCCCTGCTTCATGAAGGCCCGGATCGCCGTCGGGGCGGTGTAGAGGATCGTCACCTTGTAGTCCTCGACGATCTGCCACCAGCGGTCCCAGGCCGGTGTGTCCGGTGCCCCCTCGTAGAGGATGCCCGTCGTCGCGTTCGCCAGCGGGCCGTAGACGATGTAGCTGTGGCCGGTCACCCAGCCGATGTCGGCGGCGCACCAGTAGACGTCCTCGGGCTTGATGTCGAAGATCGCCCAGTGGGTGTAGGCGGTCCCCAGGAGGTAGCCGGCTGAGGTGTGGAGGATCCCCTTCGGCTTCGCCGTCGTCCCCGAGGTGTAGAGGAGGTAGAGCATGTGCTCGCTTTCGACCGGCACCGGCGGGCAGTGGTCGGGCTGGCGGTCGACGAGCTCGCCCCACCAGTGGTCGCGCCCTTCGACCATGTGGGCGCCCTCTTTCAGCCGGTTGACGACGATGACGTGCTCGATCGACGGGGTGTCGGCGACGGCCTCGTCGGCGTGATGCTTGAGGTTCACCTTCTTGCCGCGCCGCCAGCCACCGTCGGCAGTGATGAGGACCTTCGCCCCGCAGTCGTTGATCCGTCCGGCCAGGGCCTCGGCACTGAAGCCGCCGAAGACGACGGTATGGGGCGCCCCGAGCCGAGCGCAGGCGAGCATGGCGATCGGGAGCTCGGGGATCATCGGCATGTAGATGGCGACGCGATCGCCCTTCCGGACGCCGAGCTCCTTCAGGGCGTTCGCGCACTTCGAGCTCTCCCGAAGGAGGTCGGCGTAGGTGAGGGTCCGCGTGTCACCGGGCTCACCGATCCAGTGGTAGGCGACCTTGTCGCCGAGGCCCCGCTCGACGTGGCGGTCGACGCAGTTGTAGGCGACGTTCAGCTCCCCGCCGACGAACCAGCGGGCGAAGGGAAGGTCCCATTCGAGGGTCCGCTCGAAGGGGGTGAACCACGTGATCCGCTCCCGGGCGAGACGCTCCCAGAAGGCGACGAAGTCACGCTCGGCCTCCTCGTAGATCTCGGGCCCGACGTTCGCCCGGGCGGCGAAGTTGGGCGGCGGAGGGAAGCGGCGGGCTTCGACGAGGAGGTTCTCGATCTCGGGTCGGCTCACCTCGCCCGCGACGGGGTCTGGCCGGGTGGCCTCGGGGATCGGGGGGTCGGACTGGGCGGTCACGGGACGGCTCTCCTCCGAAGCTGCGACGATCGACCGGACTCGTGGCGCCCCATTCTACGAAGGGTCGGCCTCGGCCGGCGAATCCTCGGTCGACGAATCCTTGCCCTTGGCGTCGCTCTCCTCGACGTCGCCTCTTGCCTCGGCGGCTCGCGTCGCGTCCCCGGCCGCCGGTCCGGTCCGGGAGACGACGACCCGGCGCGGATAGGGGACCTCGATCCCATGTTCCCGAAAGGCGGCGAGAAGGCGCCGGCGGAGCTCCCCGGCCGCCTCCCACTGGTCCGCCGCTCGGACGGTGCCGAGGACCTTGAGGACGACGGCGTTATCCCCGAGCTGCTCGACCCGAAGGACCCGAGGCGCCTCGAGGATCCGCCGCCGCCACGTCTCGCTCGCCGCCATGTCGGCCCCGACGGCGTCGATGACCTCGATCGCCCGGTCGAGATCGGCCTCGTAGGCGATCTGGATGTTCTCGTTGATCCGGGCCCAGGTCCGGGTGAGGTTCGAGGCGACGGTGATCGCCCCGTTCGGGACGACGTGGACGGTCCCGTCGAGGTCGCGGAGGGTCGTCCGGCGGAGGCTGAAGTCCTCGACGGCGCCGGCGACGCCGGCGATCCGGACGACGTCGCCCTTCGCGTACTGGTTCTCGAGGAGGATGAAGGCGCCGTTCAAGAAGTCCCGGATCGTGTTCTGGGCGGCGAAGGCGAGGGCCGCACCGATGAGGCTGAGACCGGCGAGGGCGGCGAGGAGACCGAGGGCGTTGAGGGCGAGGAGGGTCGCCGCGACGAGGACGGCCGCTCGGAGGAGCTTGACGAAGAAGGTGTCGAGGGTTTCGATCCGCTTCCGTCGCTCCATCGCCGTCAGCTCGGCCACGGTGCTGTCGGCGGGCGGGCGGTCGAGGGCTCGGACGACGGCGTGGTGGATGACGAGGCGCCCGAGGCGATCGGCGAGGATGGCGGCAACGATGATGAGGGCGACGGCGATGAGGCGGCCGCCGAACTCGGCAAGGAGGGCGTCGAGGTCGAGACGGGGCAAGATTGCCATGCCCGAAGCCTACCAGGGCGAGCCGACCGCGCTGGCTCTGGGCGGCCCCATGCTCGAAGGGATACGACGCGACCGCGGCCGACGCGACGGCGGCTGACGCGACGGCGGCTGACGCGACGGCGGCTGACGCGGTGGCGGCTGACGCGGTGGCGGCGGCGAGCCCGGCGTCCTCAGCCGCAGGTTCGCGCCGGTTCGCCGCCCCGGGCGACCCGACGCCGAGCACCTCGGCCCGCGGTCGGCTCGGGGCACCTCAGCCCTCGGTCGCCCCGAGGCTCCTCAGCCCTCGGTCGCCCCGAGGCGCCGACTGATGAGATCGGCGCAGTCGCGGACGGCGACGGCCAGCTCTGGGACCCGGCGGAGGGAGATCCGGAAGGCTGGCCCCCAGATCTGGACCGCGGCGACGACCTGCCCCCGGGCGTCCCGAACCGGTGCGGCAACGCTGTTCAGCCCTCGCTCGAACTCGCCAAAGGCCGTCGCATAGCCCCTCCGCCGCGTCCGGGCGAGGTCCTCGAGGAGCGGCTCGAGGCTGACGAGGGTCCGCTCGGTGTAGGCCGTCAGTCCTCGCCGGACGAGACGGACGAGCTCCCGCTCCGGTCGAGCGGCGAGGATGACCTTCCCGGCCGCCAGGGCGTGGAGCGGACCGCGGCGGCCTGTCCAGTCGCCGACGGCGACGAGGTTCGGGCCGTCGGCCTGGGCAACGACGACGAGCTCGCCCTCCTCGGCGATCGCCAGCCCCGCCGTCTCGTGGACCCGGCGGGCGAGGCGCTCGAGCTCGGGCAGCCCGATGGCCCGGAGGTCGAGGGTCCGCTCGGCGTGCTCGGCGAGACGGATGACGACGAGCCCGAGGCGGTACTTGCCCGTCTCGCCGTCCTGCTCGACGAGGCCCCGACGCTCGAGGGTGGCGAGGAGTCGCGAGGCCGTCGACTTGTGGAGCCCGAGCCGGCGGGCGAGCTCACTGACGCCCGCCGCGCCCTGATGGTCGCCGAGGGCGAGGAGGAGGGCCGCTGCCCGGTCGACCGAGCGGACGGCACTGCCGTCGAGGGCCACGCCTCTCCCCTCCTCTCACCCGGCCAGCGCGGCCGTCGCGCCCCGAGCTCGCGCCTCGAGGGCGGCGTGGAAGCTGTCACGGAAGATGGAGACGACCCGGTCGACGATGTCGCCCTGACTGTGGGCCTCGCAGATGAACCACGGCTCGCGGCTGTCTGGCTCGGGCATCGCCCCTCGGGCATGCATCCCAACGGCGATCATGTCGTAGAGCTCGTGGTCCGTGTTCGCCCAGTCGCGGTACTCCGTCGGCACCCGCTCGGTGAACATGATCCCGAACATCGACGGGTGACCGGTGAAGATGAAGGGGACCCCCTTCGCCTCGATGACCTCCCGGATCCCGGCCTGGATCGCCTCGCCGGTTCGACGGATCGTCTCGAGGGCCGGGGTGTCCCGGAGGATCTCGAGGGTCTTCACGGCCGCTGCGGCAGCGACGCGGTTGCCGGCGTAGGTCCCACCGTGGCTGACCTGGCCCGGCAGGACGCTCATGACTTCCCGCCGCCCTCCGAAGGCCGCCGCCGGATAGCCGTTCCCCATCGCTTTCGCGTAGGTCGCCAGGTCCGGGGTGACCCCGAAGTACTCGGCCGCCCCGCCGCGGGCGAAGCGGAAACCGGTCTTCACCTCGTCGAAGATGAGGAGGATCCCGAACTCCCGGGTCAGCTCCCGCATGGCGGCGTGGAAGCCGGGCTGGGGCATGATCCCCTGGGCGTTGCCGAGGACGGGCTCGACGATGATCGCAGCGATGTCCTCGCCTTCGCGCTCGAAGAGCCGTCGGAGGACGTCGAGGTCGTTGTAGCGGGCCGGGATGATCGTCTCGGCGACGGCCTGGGGGATCCCCCTACCCCAGGCGAGGCGGACCGGGTTGTCGGGGTCGCCGAGCTCGTTCACGTCGTTTGGGAGGACCGAGATGAGGGCGTAATCGTGGACGCCGTGGTATTGGCCCTCGAACTTGACGATCTTGTTCCGGCCGGTGTAGGCCCGGGCGACGCGCATCGCGTGCATCGTCGCCTCGGTCCCGGAGACCGTCATCCGGGCCATCTCCACCCAGCCTGTCAGCTCGCAGAGGAGCTCGATGGCCCGGACTTCGTCTTCGCTCGTCAGCGAGAAGCTCACTCCTCGCCGCATCCGCTCGTTCACGTAGTCGTCGACCCGGGGGTCGGCGTGGCCGAGGATGACCGGCCCGTAACCCATCCGGAGGTCGACGTACTCGTTGCCGTCGATGTCCCAAACGAGGCCGCCTGCCCCGCGGTCGACGTAGATCGTCGCCTCGCCCCAAGCCCGGAAGTTCGAGTCGGTGCCGCCGGGCATGATCTGGCAGGCCCGACGGTACATGGCGAGCTGGCGCTCGCGGCGGAGGGACGGCTGGCGGGGGGTCGGGCTCGACTCTGTCATGACTGCTCCCTGCTCTCATGCGACGCGACGTGCCGATCATCCGCCCCGTGCGGTCCGGGTGCCAGGCGCCGCAGGATCGGTGCCGGTGCCGGCCTGGCCCGGCAGGGGCCTTCGTCGGGCCGCGGGTCGTCGTTTGATCGGGCGCTTCGCTCGATCTCTCGCTTCCGTCGGCCCGGGCTCGATCCGGCGTCGGGCCGTCTTCGGGTCGTGCTCGGGTCCGGCCTCTGCCAGCTCGCGGTTGCGGGTGCCGACGGAACGCTGCCTGCCGGTGCCGGCTCGTGGCTCCGACCGGAGGACGGGACGGCCTCGCCGCGCGTCGCGCTGGACGGAACGGCGAGGGGCCCATGGTGCCAGATCAAGAGACGCCCGTCAACACGATTCCCGCGGTGCCTCGGCACGACTGCGCCGAACTTCGCTGCCACCGTGCCTGTTCCCGAGGAAAGCGCAGGCTGTGGCACCAGGCAGAGCGGTCGGGCACTCGTTGGCCTGTCTCGCTCCTCAACCGTGCCCGCCCCTCGGGAGGTCGCCCGTCGGGTCGTCCCCTGCCTCGGGTCGTTGTCTCCCGGCGGGCTGCTCTGGCCGCCTGCTTTCCGCCCGCTCGCCGGGTTCCCGCCCACCGCCTTCGCCCCGTCGGCCGCTCTCCCGCGGGCGGTGCTCGCCCCTCGAGCGGCTCTCGCCCCTGGACGCCCTCGCCCCGTCGGCCGCTCTCCTGCGGGCGGGGCTTGCCCCTCGGGCGGCTCTCGCCCCTGGGGCCGCCTTCGCCCCGTCGGCCGCTCTCCTGCGGGCGGGGCTTGCCCCTCGGGCGGCTCTCGCCCCTGGGGCCGCCCTCG
>FWPU01002187.1_pt1 | contig 55370 bp, 50 predicted proteins | sample 2228361 | NCBI WGS metagenome assembly FWPU01 (sample SAMEA103939777, study PRJEB20133) | metagenome | reverse complement strand
GACCCCTAGGGGGGGGGCTCCCGGCGGGGCAGGTGTCTAAAGCCCTTGGCTGGCCCCCATAGGACCAAATTTAAGGCGGTAAGGCCTGGGGGGGCGTCCGGAGAGCGCCGTGGCCGCGCTGGGGCATTCACGGGGGTCCGGCTACTGTCTGAATCGCAGACGACATGCGAAATCGCTGCGCCGGTCCGGCGGTGATGGTAAGCTCCCCCGGGATGGGCCGGCGCCCGGGGATCGCCGTAAAGGCGTAACGATTCGCTCCGTGGCGCACCTTTATTCATGGAATATGCCTCTTGAGCAGGAAGACGTCCGGCAGCTCGTGGGTCGCGCGCGCGCGGGCGACCTGGGGGCGTTCCAGGTGCTCGTCGAAACCTTCGAGCGGCCACTCTACGTCCTGGCGCTCCAGAAGGTCGGGCATCCCGAGGATGCGCAGGACGTCGTGCAGGACGCCTTCCTGGAAGCCTTCAGGACCATCGGCCGCCTGGAATCGCCCGAGGCCTTCGCCGGCTGGATGAGGAGGATCACCCTCAGCCACGCCTACATGAAGCTCCGGCGGCGCCAGCGGAGGCCCGAACAGCTGGCCGGGGCAGGGGCCGGCTCGGCGCTGGACGGAGTGGCGGCGGGGCCCTCGAGCCTCCCGGAGGTCGATCCCCATGAGCTCCCCGCCCTGGTCCTGCGCGCCATATCCCGCGTCCCCGAGGCATACCAGCTTCCCCTGATGCTCAGGTACCTCGAGAAGATGTCGCCCCAGGACATCGCCGTCGAGATGAAAATGAAGCCGGGCACCATCAGGGTCCTGCTGCACCGCGCCTCGAAGCTGCTGCGCGCCCACTTGGAGGCCGTCCTCAGGGAAAGGGGATGGGGCGCGTGACCTGCCCGAACTTGGACCGTGCGCTCATGGCGCTCCACTGCGGAGAGCCGGCCGAGCCTGACTGTCCCGAATGCGTCCGCGCCTTGGCCGACGGGCAGCGCTTCGTCCGCATGATCGAGCGCGGCCTTGCGGGGATCAGGCCCGTCTCGCCCATAGCTCCCATGGTGATGGAGCGGCTCGCCGCCGAAAGGATCGCGCGGGTCCCCGCCGTCAGGCGGCCGCGCCGGACCGCGAGGCGCCGGTCTTGGATCCCCGCCGCCGCGGCGGCCGCCGGCGCCCTCATGGCCGTCGCGGCGGCTTTCTCGCTCGGATTGAGGAGGAAACCTCACGCGCCGGAGATCGCCGGTCCGGTGCCGGCGCCCGCGCGGGACGTCGGCGAACCACCCGCATTCCGTATCCCGGAGGCCACGCCGCCCGGGGATCTGACTCCCGCGGCGCCGCCGGCCGACATGGCGGAAAGCCCTCCGCCTGCGCCGCCCCCGGGGCCTCCTCCTCCGGAGCCCCCGCCGCCCCGGGATCCGACGCCCGCGGCGCCGCCGCCCGCCCCGGCAACGCCGCCCATCGTTCCGGAAAGGACGCCTAAAACGCCCCGCGCGACCACGGCGGCGGAACCACCCGCCGCGATCGTCGCGGCAGTACAGCGCGGAACGGTCACGGCTGCCGGTATGAGAACGACCGAGCTGGCGGCGGGCAAGGACTTCCGGGCCGAAGGGCGGGCGCGCCTGGCGCTACCCTTCGGCACGATCGACATAGATGGCGGATCCGTCGCCCGGTTCGAGATCGGGCCGGCGCTGGGCCTGGTCCTCTTCGAGGGGGAGGCGCGGGTGGACGTGGAGGCGGCCGCGCCGTTCGAACTCATCCTCAACGTGCCGATATGCCCCGCCACGCCGGTGGGGCGCTTTGTCGCATATGCCCGCCCCGACCGGATATTCATCGAGGAAGGGGCGGCCCGGGCAGGCGGCGCCGCCGTGGAGGAAGGAATCCAGTACCGACTGGCGCCCGGGAAGGCCCCGATAGCGGAACGGAGGACGCTCGGGGGCGAAAAATGGCGCGGGGCAGGGGCCTACGAAAGGAGGATCTGGGCGCCCCCGCTGGACCGGCAGCGGCCGCTTCGGGGATTCCGCATCGTGGGCCTGGTGGAATTGAACGGTATCCGCTCCGTGCCCGTGGACAATCCTTTCCACTCGGCCCAGGCCGAGATCGCCTCCGAAGAGATGCGGCTCGTGGAGGTGAGGCCGAACGCCCACCTGCGGTTCCGCTACAGGCTCGGCAAACCCGGTCCCTTGATGTTCCAGATGTGGGACGTCACCAAGCGGGAGAACTTCCAAGTGAATTTCGAGCGTCCCGTGGGGGACTCCTGGACGACCGTCACCCTGAGGTTGACCGACGTGCCGGTGAACCCCGGCGGGCGCAGGGATCTCGCCGTGGAGGCGGGTGACGTCCTGTCGCGTTTCACGTGGTTCGCCGGGCGCCCCGGCCAGGACGCCGAGGTCCACGTCCGCGATCTCCAGGTCCTGGAGATCATCCGTCCTTCACGGTAGCAGGATCCCCGGCGGAAATCCCCCGCCGTGGAGATTCCCCCCATCAAACGGCCGCGCGTCGGAGAACCCCCCGGCAGACGCGACTCAAGACCAGGAGCAGGCCCGCCAGCGCCGCCGGGAGGATCGGCCGGTCGGGCGGACCGGCCCCCACGCTCCCGCCGCAGAGAGTGTCGTTGATCGTATCGTCGCCGTTCTCCCCCTCACTGAGATCCGGGCCGGGCGGCGGTGGAGGCGGTGGCGGAGGAGGCGGCGGCGAGGGATCAACTCCGTCCACCACGTACGTCTTGACCTCCTTCAGCTTCTGCACCGTCAGCCAGCTCCGCAGCAGATACCCCACGTTCAGGCAGGCCTCCCCCGTCGCATGGGTCGCGGGATTTCCGCCGGGGGTATAGGGATCGCTGCTGGACGAGTACCCGCCGCCGGAGGCGGAGGGATGGACGTCGTTGAGCGCCATGAGCGTCCCGTTCCAAGTCGTCCCGGGACGGCGCGCCAGGATCTCGGCGTAGAAGTCGATCAGCGGCAGTCCCCGGCTCCGGGCCAGGTTCCGTATCTCGCTGTTGTATGCGACGACGTTCGCGTTGATGCCGGAGTCGTAATGGGGAGGTATCGTGCTGAGGATGACGACGATGTGCCGGGCCTCGAGTATGTCCACGATCTGTTCGAGGTTGTTGATGGTGGAGTCCACGGCCCTCCCGGCGTTCATGTCGTTGGTCCCTAGCATGAGCACGGCGAACTGGGCGTCCCCGAACGCGGCCGCCACGGTGTTGAGATTCAGGTTCCCTGTATAGGTGGTCCCGTCGGCCACGGCGGCGCGTGCCGCGGCCGGATCGCTTATCGCGGGCATGGCGGTCCCGCCGTTTCCGTCGCCGCTGAGGGCCTCTATGGTGTCGAGGCCGCTTGCGGCGCACATGCCGCGGATCCCGGACGTATCGGCGACCGCCAAGTAGAAGCCGTTCTTGATGGAGGGGTCGTTGTTGTTGCTGATGGGAAAGCCGAGGGAGGCCTGGCACCAGCTCAGGACCTGTGAATCCTCCGTGGTCGCCCCGCCTGGGGATCGCGGCCACTGTGAATAGGGATTGGAATGGGTGATCGAATCTCCCATCTGGAGGACGAAGCCGGCCGTCTTGCCTGTCCCGCCCGACAGGACCGTCCGGCAGTGGTTCACCCACGTCGTTTCCCAGGCGTCGTCGTAGGAATTGGCCTGGGCCTTGTCGTTGGTTTGGGCCATCAGGACCACAAGCGCCGCCAGTTGATACATGTGGTGTCTCTCCCAAAAGGCTTTCATGAAAAGGTGCCCTTGCGGCGCGAACGTTACGAAAAATCGCCGGGAGGCGGAACCGTGTCAGCCGGGGCGTGTCAAAGATAGGGCGCGGCGGGGCGTATTCAATATGGATGGGGAAACCGGCGGTCGTTTTACTTCTAGCGGCGATGGCCGCCCTCCCGGCCCGCGCCGGCGACTATTTCGTCGACAACCAGGCGGGTTCGGACCGCAATCCAGGCACCTCGCCCGACCGCGCATGGCAGACGCTCGCCAAGATACGTTCAGCCCGGCTCCAGCCCGGCGACACCGTGCGCTTCCGCTGCGGCGGCGAGTGGACCGGCGGGCTCGACATCAAGTCATCCGGGGCCCCCAACGCCCCGATCACGATGACCTCTTACGGGCAGGGCCCCAAGCCCGTGCTCCGCAACCCCCCGGGCGAGAAGCCCAACTGGGAGAGCTGCCTACGGGTGGAGGGGAGTCACGTCGTCATCGACGGTCTTTGTCTCCGCGACGCCTTCGAGTTCGGCGTATCTCTTGGTCCTAAGGCCTCGCACTGCGTGGTGCGGAACTGCGAGATCACCGCCGTGGGGATCGGCGTCGGCGTACGTGGGAGCAACTGTCTGGTAACACGGAACTACATCCACCACCTCAAGATGATCCGAAACGACAAGACCGACCCGGACAACGACTACGGCGCGGTGGCGGTGGCGCTGTTCGGCTCGGACAACGAGGTTTCCTGCAACCGGGCGGAGGAATGCCGGGCCCCCAGTTTCGACTACGGCATGGACGGCGGGGTGGTGGAGATATACGGGAAGGTCAACAACTGCCGCGTCATCGGCAACTGGGGCCGGAACTGCGACGGTTTCATGGAGATAGGAGGCCAGCCCGGCGAGTGCAGGAATCTCCTGGCGGCCTATAACGTCTCCATCGACAACAACGGCATGTGCCTCGTCATCCACACCGGGGGCAAGTTCGGCGCGACGATCGAAGGATTCCGGTTCGAGAACAACACGGTCGTGGAGTCCCAGAATTCGAAGAAATGCCTGTTGAGCTACGGCGGCACGCTCAAAGAGGGCCAGATATCGCTCAGGAACAACATCTTCCACACCGTGACGCGGGTGGCATGGAACGCCGCCGGGCTGGTCCATCAGAGGAACCTTTACTTCCGGCCGGACGGCAGGAAGGAACTGGGCTTCGCGCCGGGCCCCACGGAGATATTCGCCGACCCGCTCTTCCGCGACCCGGCGCGCCACGACCTTCGGCTCCAGCCCGGCAGCCCCGCGGTCAACGCCGGCCTGAAGCTGGACCACAAGGCGGATATCGAAGGAAAGCCGGTCCCATACGGGCCCGCGCCAGACTTGGGCGCCCATGAACTGCGCCCGGAGGGTGACAGGAAATAGCGCCGCAGCGGGCTTTTTGGGGAACCTGCGGCCGCCCCGCCGCGTCCAAGGATAGGAAATGCGGAGGTGGCCCATGAAGAGAACGCTGGTCCTCCTCGCCCTCCTGGGCGCGTCCGCCCCGGCGTGGGCGGACGGGGTGATCGTCGCCCCGAATCACCACCGGCCGGTGGCCGATCTGTTCACCGTCAGGAATCACATCGTCACCGTCGCCATAGACGACCAGCACGCCGTCACCGAGATCGACCAGACCATCAAGAACATCTCGGGCCACATGGCGGAGGCGGTCTATCTCTTCCCGGTACCGAAGGACGCCCACATCACGGGTTTCGAGATGTGGATGGGCGAGCGAAAGGTCGACGGCGAGATCCTGCCCGCCGACAAGGCGCGCGAGATATACAACTCGATAGTCCGCACGAAGCGCGATCCGGCGCTACTGGAATACGTCGGCTCCGGCGCCTACCGCACGAGCGTCTTCCCATTCGCCCCCGACGAGGAGAAGCACCTGCGGACCCGCTATACGGAGCTGCTGAAGAAGGACTCCGGTATGGTGCGCTACGTCTATCCCCTCAACACGGAGAAGTTCTCGAAGTACCCGCTGGAGGAGGCCCGCGTGGAGGTCACCATCCGTTCGAAGGGCAAGATCAAGACCCTTTACTCCCCCACCCATCCGATCAACGTGACGCGCGGCAGCGAGAACGCCGCGCGCGCCTCCTGGTCGGTGCGCAAGGAGATCCCTCGCGTGGACTTCGAGCTATACTACTCCACCGACGACGGCGAGGTCGGCGCGAGCCTGCTGACCTACCGCCCAGACCCGAGGGAACCGGGCTTCTTCCTCCTCCTGGCCTCCCCCCGCGCGGAAACCGGCGGGCAGGTGGAGCCCAAGGACATCGTCTTCGTGCTGGACAAGTCCGGCAGCATGAGGGCGGACAACAAGATCGGCCAGGCCCGCGACGCGCTCAACTTCTGCCTCAGAAGCCTCAACCCCGGCGACCGCTTCGGGCTGGTCAGCTTCAACGACAGGGTGGACAAGTATTCCGACAGGCTGCTGCCCTACAACAACGAGGAGAAGGAGAGGGCCGCCGCCCACGTATTCGGCATCGAGGCCAACGGCGGCACCAACATCAACGACGCGCTTCTTGCGGCGCTGTCGCTGTTCGAGCCCGGCGAACGCCTGAAGATGGTCGTATTCCTCACCGACGGGCTGCCGACGGTGGGAGTCACGGACGTCGGGACCATAGTGAAGAACATGGGGGCCTCCAACGCCTCCAAGGCCAGGGTGTTCACCTTCGGCGTCGGGTACGACGTGAACACGACGCTGCTGGACAAGATCGCCAGGGAGAACCGCGGGGATTCGGAGTACGTCAAGCCGCAGGAGAACCTGGAGGCCCGCGTGAGCGGCTTCTACTCGAAAGTCCAGTCGCCGGTCATGTCTGACATACGGATCGACTGGGGTGGGATCCGGGTTAGGGACATGCTGCCCCGCGACGTCCCGGATCTCTTCCGCGGCGGGCAAATAGTCCTGGCCGGACGTTACGAGGGATCGGGGCCAGCCAGAATCGTGGTGACCGGCGTCGCCGCGGGCCGCCGGCAAAGCTTCGAATTCGAGGTGGGATTCGACGAGCGCTCGGAGGGGACATCGAAGATCTTCGTGGAACGTCTTTGGGCACAGCGGCAGATCGGGAACATCCTCGACCAGATCCAGCTCTACGGGAAGTCGCAGGAACTGGTGGACGAGGTCGTGCGCCTCTCGACCAAGTACGGGATCATCACCCCCTACACCTCGTTCCTGATCCGCGAGGACGGCCCCCTTGGCGACGCGAAGGCCAAGGCCGAGGCCGACCGGCAGCTCAACATGCTGCGCCAGGACACCGGGGCGCGCGGATTCGGCCAAGCGGAGGCCAGGAAGGCCCTCAGCGCGCCGGCAGCGCCGGCGCCTATGGCAGCAGGCGGCGGGGTGAGGTTCAAGGACGTGGAGGGTCGCGACGTGGAGGCCAGGACTGTCCAGATCGTTGGTCGCCGCACCCTCTACCTCAGGCAGGGCCTCTGGCGCGAGGCCTCAATCCCCGAAAACGTGGACGCGGCGGTGGTGAAATACTTCTCGGATGAGTTCTTCAAGCTCCTGGAGGAGAACGCCGATCTCAACCAGGTCGCGGCGCTAAACGCCGACGTGATCGTGCAGTCGGCAGGCAGGTACTATAGGCTGGCCAAGTAGCGCGCGGCCGGGCGGCCCCGGAGTATCTTATAATGCCTGCGGGGCCGCTCTCTTTTTCGGGTCCCATGAAAGCTCCCGCCGGTGTCTCAAATGTGTGTATTGTCACAAACCACCTGATTATGAATCAAAGCGTTTGATTTATAACCAAACATGAAGGCGGCGGTCATACTACTGATCCTGGGGGCGGCACGGTCGCAGGAACCCGCCGGGGCCGCGCCGGAGAGGGAGCCCTTCGAGTCCCTCCTGGCGGCCGCCTCTGGTCCCGCACAGCTCGAGGAACTGCGGCAGCGGTGCGCCAGGAACTTGTCCGTGGGAGAAAAGAAGAAGGTCGAATCGATACTGTCGCAGGTAAGGCCCCCGGCCAATCCGGCGGCGGACTTCGCCCGCCGCGCGATGCTCCGGGAGCGCCGCGCCCAGGCCCGCCGCGCCGTGGCCGAATTCATGGAGACCCGCAGCCGCGGAGCCGCTGACCAGATCCGCAAGGTGATCGCCTGGATGAGGGAGCAGAACTACGCCCCGCAAGCGGCCCGCGCACGGCTCAAGGACCTCGCCCGCAGGCTCGTCGGCGAGTCGACGGACGCCGCCGACATCCTCAAGGACATCGACAATCTCCCCGGCGGCGACGGCACGCCTGCCTGCGCCAAGGGATTCGATTCCAAGCTGGGCGGCATAGTGAAGGACCTGACCGACCGGCTATGCTCCGCCGTGGACAAGTGCCTTGGGGCGAACGAGCCGGGGCTGGCGTTCGACCTGTTCCAGTTCCTCCTCAAACTTGATCCGGACAACGCCCGAGCCCACAAGAGCCTCGGGCACGTTAAGATCGAGGGCAAATGGCTGCGCCCGTACGAGTTCCAGCAGTTCAAGAACGGCGTTGTCTGGGACCCGAGGCTCGGCTGGATACTCGCCAGGGAAAAGTCCCGCTACGACGCGGGCGAATACTACGACATCGGGGCGAAGCGCTGGGCGCCGCTGGCGTCACTCAACCGGGAGCATTCGGATCCCCCCAAGCCCTGGCGCATGAAGAGCGAGCACTTCGAACTGGTTTCGACGGCCGACCTCGAGCTTTCGGTGAAGGTCCTGACCCGCCTTGAGGCCTTTTTCCTGCAAGCGTTCGGCGAGTACGACCTGTTCTTCGCAAGGGGCTCCACGGGGACGGGCGCCCGGCTCATATTCGGCGTGGCCCCCGCCGACAAGCGCCTCACGGTCCACTTCTACCGCGACGCCCAGCAGTTCAAGGCGCACGCCCGGCCACCCACCGAGTGGGCCGCCGGCTTCTACTCCGGCGGCACCGGCGCCTCCTACTTCCACGCTTTCGACGGCCGCATGTCGGCCGGCGTCCTCCAGCACGAGCTCACTCACCAGATACTCGGGGAGTTCTCGCCGGGCCACGCCCCCGCGTGGCTCTCCGAGGGGGCGGCCGTCTACCTCCAGGACGCCGAATTCCGCGACGGTATACTCACCCTGGGCGGTCCCCTCAAGAACCACCGCGTGGCCGAGTACCGCACCAACCTCCGCGCCGGCAAGAAGGAGCTCCCGTTCAAGGAGGTCATAAAACTCGGCAACGGGCGCGATTGGGACAGCGGCGACGTCTCCGCCAACTACCGCGGCGCCGGGGCGGCGGTGACTTTCCTCATGCACTTCGACGGCGGCCGCTACCGCGGCGATTTCTTGGATCTCCTCCGCGACTCCTACCACGGCTCCGCCCGCCCGATCGAGGACTACTTCGGGCTCTCCATCGACAGCCTAGATTTCCTCATGGACCGCTTCTACAGGGAGTGTGCGAACCGCTGACCGCCTCCCCGGACGCGGCGGTCCCGTATAATCTAGTGCATGAACAAGTGCCTCCTGGCGCTCTGGCTGCTGGCGGCCGCGCAGGACACGTCCCTCGACAAGGTCGCCCGCGCCTTGGCGGGCAAGATCGCCTCCCGGCCGGAAGGATTCGAGGATCTCTTCCACCAATCCTTCTTCCGGCACGTCCCGGCCGCGCGCATCGAGGCAATCCTGAGGCAGCTGCACTCCCAGAACGGCAAGGTCGCGTCCGTCGCGCCCCACTCCCGCGACTCGGAAACATCAGGAGTCTTCATGTTTTCCTTCGAGAACGGCTCGCGCCAGCGCGTCACGCTGATCCTGGCTGCGGGCGATCACCCGAAGATCATCGGACTCTGGTTCGCACCCTCCGGCGGCACCCACGGGTCGCTCGGCGAGGTGCTTGCGGATTTGAAGAAGCTGCCGGGCGCCGTCGGTTTCCGCCTGGCCCGGCTGGGAGAGGGCATAGAACCCGTCCGCGACCTGAACCCCGACGCCCCGCTGGCCATCGGTTCGACCTTCAAGCTCTACATCCTGGCCGCCCTCGTGGAGGACCGCCGCCGGTGGGGCGAGGTCGTGCGGCTGAGGCCGGAGCTGGCGTCCCTCCCTTCGGGAGAGCTGCAGGCATGGCCCGCGGGGGCGCCGCTGACCGTCCACACCCTGGCGACCCTGATGATCTCAAAGAGCGACAACACCGCGACCGACCATTTGCTCAATCTGGTAGGCAGAGAGCGCGTTGAGGATCTCCTTGAACCTCTCGGGAACACCCACGCCGGACGGTCGCGGCCTCTCCTCTCGACCATGGAGATGTTCAAGCTCAAGAGCGACCCGGTCCTAATGAAGAGATACCTCGAGGCCGATGAGCGTGGCCGCCGGGAGATGCTTGCCGGGCCGGTCCGCGAAATGCCGCGGGAGAAGGTCGCCGCCTACGCCAACCCGGTCGAGATCGGCCGCCTCGAATGGTTCGCCTCGGCCGCCGACCTCTGCCGCCTGATGGACTGGTTCCGCAGGAGGAACGACGCCACCGCCCTGGCGATCATGGGAATCAACAGGGGACTGGACGTCCCGCGGTCCCGCTTCCCGGTCGCCTGCTACAAGGGGGGATCCGAGCCGGGCGTACTCAACCTCACCTGGCTCCTCAAGGCGTCGGACGGGACGCACTACGCGCTCTCGGCGGGATGGAACGACCCCGACAGGCCGCTCGACGAACGGAAATTTTTCGACCTCGTGCAGTCCGCGATCCACCTGCTTGCAGGAGGAGAGAAGGCGCGATGAATCCGTCAAGGACAGATACGATCGCGGCGGCCCTCATCCTCATCACGGCAACGGCCCAGGAGAAGACGGCACCCATGGACGCCGGTTACGTCAGAATGGAAATCCCGGCGAAGGTCCTGACCGACCAAGTCTTCCAAGCCAAGATAGTCATGCGGAACACCGGCAGCCGGGCCTGGAGGGAGGACAAGGGTACCCATACGCGTTTGAGGTCGCAGTATCCGGACGATAACATGACGTGGGACACGAACTACATGATCCAAGGACAGGGCGTGAATGTCGAGCCGGGGGCCGAATGCGTCTTCACCTCGAATCTCAAGGCGCCGGAGGAGCCAGGAACGCACGTGTTCCGCTGGAGGGCGGCCTTGGCGGCCGGGGATCGGGCATTCTTCGGGGAGCCGACGGCCCGCGCGGAGATAGTCGTGCGGAAGCGGGACGAACAGTCCCCTCCTCCGCCGCCGCGGCCGGCGCGCGGCGGGGAGCGGGTGCTGGCCATCGACGACTTCGAATACGCCGGGTCCATCGCGATTCCACGCGCGGTCCAGGGCGCCGGGGCGGACTGGTCGGGGAGCGGCCTGGCCCTGAAGATTGCGCCTGAAGCGATGAGGCCGGCGGCCCTCGGATCCGGGACCGCCGTCGTTCCCTTTTCCAGGACGATCGAGTAAATTCAACCGCATGAGCGACGGGCCGCCCGCGGCCGAAGGCGGGCCGGTGGAAGGCCAGGAGGACTCCGTCCCGCGGGTCGATCAGGCTGTAGTCCGCGAGCTCGACAAGATCGCCAACCCCCGCACGAGCTGGACCGCCAACCTCGCCGTCCTCCTCCTCACCCTGCTGATTTTCATGGGGCTGGGCATGCAGGAGGCGCCCTTCACGTTCGTGGTGGTCCTGATCGTCGCGCTCTTCGTCCACGAAATGGGCCACTTCGCGGCGATGAAGCTCCTCGGCTACAGCAACGTGCGCGTCTTCTTCATCCCTCTCTTCGGCGCGGCGGTGGCGGGCGAGAACGTGCGGGCGCCCGGTTGGAAGCGGGCACTGGTCTGCCTCGCCGGCCCGCTGGCGGGCCTGGCAGGGGCGATGTGCCTGTTCGTGCTCTGGTTCCACGTGGACATGGAGGCCATTTCCACCGCCGCCAAGGTCTTCGCCATCCTGAACGCCTTCAACCTGCTGCCCCTCTATCCCCTCGACGGCGGCCGTTTCCTCCAGGAGACGCTCTTCAGCAGGAACCCCTACGTGGAGGCGGTCTTCAGGGTGCTGATGGCCGGACTCACGGTGCTGGCCGGGATACTCCTCTCGACGTGGGTGCTGCCGCTGATCGGCGTATTCGTGCTGCTGCGCACGGGATGGAGCTTCAAGATAGGAACGGTCGCCGCCGCCCTCAGGCGCAGGCCCGGGTTCCCGGACGCCGTCGACCCGCGCGGGGTGGATCCCCGAGTCCTGGCGGAGACCCACGAGGCGCTCAAGGCGCGGTTCCGGGGTACCGCACCGGCGACCGTGGAGGCCCGCCGCATATGGGACGTATGGGAGAAGGTGAACGCCAGGCCGCCGGGCGCCCTCGCGACGGCGGGGCTCACCGCGCTCTACCTGATGGTCTTCCCGGCCATCCCAGTCTTCTACCTGGCCGTCCCCGTCCTGCTGGCCTCGGGGCGGACCGTGCGCATCGTGGAACCCGACGGCCGGGCGTCGGTGAAGTGGGAGGTCAAGGCCGGCCGCTTCGTCATGCACGAGGCGGAGTTGAACGGGTCCGGCCTTTACCACGGGACTGGGAGGTCGTACTCGTACGGCCGGCCCGTCGAGAAGACGTCATGGCGGGACGGCCTGCCCCACGGCGAATGGACGCGCTACGACGAGTCCGGGGCGCCGGCCGTCACCCTCGTGTTCGAGGGCGGCAAGTTCGCAGCGCGGAGGGACCACAAGCCGGACGGCGTCGTGGAGCGCAGGAGAGAGGATCTGCCGCCGAGTTACAGGATTCTCCTGGACACGGCGGAATCGAGGGGGCCGTACGGCCCGAAGAACCGTTTCGCCATTTCCCGCGCGCTGCTCTATGAAATGCCCTAGCGCCGGCCCCCCGAGCCGCCGGGGCCCCGTCAGTTCATCATAGGGACGCTGCAACGGTGATACTCGTCGGGGCGCGCGGGCGCGTTCCTGAGCGACCTCAACAGCGCCCGTCCGATCGCGGGGGAGCCGAAGTACATGCTCACCTCGGCCCCGCAGGGGCACGCGACCGGGTAACGGCCGCTGAGGGGGTCGTCATCGAGGATCTTGAGCCTCGCTTCATTCCCGCAGGCGGCGCAGCGGAACACAAGGACGATGCCGCCTTCCACCAGCTGCCGGCCGAGGAGCTCGAAAGGCCTCTTCCCCATGCCATCCTCCCGCCCATGGCGCACCCCACCACCCCGAAGGATCTATCGACACTCCGCGCCGGCGCCTTAAGCCGCAAGGTGGGAGGCGGGGAAATCAGCGGCGGCCGGGCGGAATCGCCCCATCGACGGGCGATCCGGCCGTGTAGAAATACATGGGCCTGGGAAGAGGTGGGAACAGCCGCGCTTCTACGCCTTCGGCGTCACCAGCCAGGCCATGCCCTTGTGGGTGAACGTCAGCTTGTCGGCGCGCAGCCGCACCCCCAGGCCCGCCTTGTCGCCCTCGATCGCGCCCTCAAGGAGCGCCCGCGTGCGCGCCTTCGCCGCGGCGTCCGGCCCCACTGTGGCCATCCACTCGTCGAAGTCCCGCTTGAAAAGATTGATCACCCGGCCGCTCACCTGGAGCCCGCACCCCTCGAAGAGATCGGCGTAGCCCTGCGCCGACAAGGTCTCTATTATCGACGGGTCGCGGGAGTGCTCGATCTCAAAGTAAAGCTTGGCCTTCTCAGGCTCGGGCGGGGCGACGTACTCGTATATGACTATGCGGCCCCCGGGGGCGAGAACCCTCTTCATCCCCAACAGGGCCTTGTCCGCGTGGCAGAAATGGTTGAATGACGCCCTGCAGGTGACTATCTCGAAGCTGCCCGGGCTGAACTTCAAATCCTCGACGTCCCCGACGAAGTACTGGACGTTCGACAGCTTCCGTGACTCCGCCATCTTGGCGGCAAGCTCCACCATCTCCGGGCACAGATCGATCCCGATGCCGGCCCTCACGCGCGGCGCGAAGGCCTGAAGCACGAATCCCCACCCGCATGCCACGTCCAGGACGCGGTCGGAGGGACTCGGCGCCGCGAGCTCTATCATCGGGGTCACGCGTTCGGCCGGCCGCGGGCGGCCGGCGGCTGCATAGACCCGGGCCTGGCGTGCGAATTCCTTCCTGACAAGATCCTTCTGAGCGGCGCAGTCCATGAAGCTTATTCCTTCCTGGGACCCGACAACATTTCACAGATCGCCCTTCTGAGATCCAAGCATTTTACGCCCCGGCCAGCGCCTGGGGAACAAGGATCGTCACCCCGTGCCGGCCCGGATGGAGTCCCCGCGCGATCCTGCGCTCCTGCCTCCGGATGGACAGCGCGTCGATGCGCGGCGCCTCCGAAGGCCCCAGCGCCACCTTCGGGCACCCTTTCGAATGCACCACCTCGCCGGAGACATCCACCACCGGAATCCCCGCCAGCCGGCACAGGAGCGGCCGCCACTCGTACAGCAAGCATTCCCCCTCCCGGCTCAGGGCGGGGCACTCCACCGGCCCCAGTTCGTCGCAGAGGGCGTCGATCTCCCCCGCCGACCAGCCGTCCAGATCCTCGCCGAGACGAGGATTCGCCGCGCGGAGCCTCGCGAGGATGCTTTCGGCCCGGTCCCGTATCAAGCCGCGGGCTGAACCGTCCAGCCTACACATCCCATCACGCATCAAGTCGGCGTCGACGAGCGAGACGTCGAAAAGGCCCAAGCAGCAGTCCCGGCATCCACGCCCGCACGGCACCCTCCCGGGGAAACGGCCCCGGCAATCCTCGAACCACCGGTCTACCCGTTCGAGCAGCGCCTTGTACCGACGCATGGGGAATCCGCCGCTGCGGTCCTCACCAACGAAAGCCGAAGACCGCCCTGATCTTCTCCAGTATCCCGCTTGAACGCCCCTCCGCCTCCCGCGAGCGGCGGGCTATCACGGCGACGGAGCCGCCGCGCAGGATGTAGAACGTCGAGCCGTGCTCGCCGTGGAGGCAGACCACCTCTCCCTTGGCGAAGAGCCGCGACGAGAGATCCTCGACCAGCATCGCCAGATACCCCTCCTTCAGGGACGCCAGGATGTCCACCCGCCGCAGGATGGAGATCAACTCCACGGGCCGCCGCTCCGGCTTCTCCCGCCTGATGTAGACGTCCCGCGTGGAATACGGCATGAACATGCCGTTGCGCTTGAGGAGGACGCCGTCCGTGTGCGGCATGAGGTTCACCAGGACGTTGCGGACCTTGTTGGGCGGCGCGTCGTATTCCACCACCACCTCCCGCTTGCAGAGGCGCAGCGGCGTCGGCGCGCTGAAGTTGAGTACGTTGGACCTGGCCATCGCGCTGTTGGGAACGCAGATGACGTCGTCGTCGCGCGTGTGGACGCGCGTGGATCTCCAGTTCGAGTCCAGGATCCTCCCCTCCTTGCCGTCGACCTCGATCCACTCCCCCGGCTTGAACGGATGGTCCACCGTGAGCATCGCCCCCGCGAAGATGTTGGACAGGCTCTCCTGGAGGGCCAGGCCAAGCACGACGGAGAGGATCGCCGAGGTCGTCAGCATCGCCACCAGGTCGGCCTGGGGGAAGGCCTCCTTGATCGCCAGGAAGAAAAACAGCGCGAAGACGACCGTCCTGAGGATGTCGATGAGCAGCGGCGTGACCGGCTCCTTGCCGCGGAGGCGCGGGCGGAAATCCCCCGCCAGGATCACGATCACCTCGAAGGCCGAGTAACCCGCCAGCAGGATGAGAAACAGCTCCGACAGCGAGAAGACCAGCGCCAGGGAGACGACCAACATCCCCAGCGCAAGGGCCCCCGCCGCCCGCCGGCCGAGAGATCCCTCGGCCAGACGCCGCCAGACGTCATCCATGTGCAATGCGATGTGCTTTTATCAAAGGGAGGGTCCCATGGCAAGACTCATACCCGCTTCCGGTGGGCCGATGGGCCCATAGGGTTGACAACGCGCCGCCGGCAGGGCAACATTGGTGGTATCAGGCGACATTCGGGCGGAAATCGGCTCGGTGGTTTCACGGAGGCTCGCATGAGACGGTTTCTGGTGCTGGCGGCCGGGCTGCTGCTTGGGGCGTGCCTGGCGGGCTGCGTCGTCGTGGCGCATCCCCACCACCGCGGGGTGGCCGTCGTGGTGCCTGTCGGCCACGTCCACAGCGCCCGCTGCGGGCATTACTTCTATCGCGGCCGCTGGTTCCTGTGGAAGGGTCACGTCCACGGGCCCGGCTGCGGTCACATATTCAAGGGCGGCGTCTGGATAATCGAGGACTAGCGGAGGCATCCCCGGCGGCGCGCCGCCCGGCGGGCAACCGCTACAGCGACTTGGGCTTGTTCTTCGTGCGCACCTTGCGGGGAGGCTTCCCGCAGATTTCGCACTTCACGTTGTCGTTCGGGAAGGGTTTCATGCAGGCATAGCACCGGAAACCCTCGATCGCCGCGTCCCAGTAGAAATAGTTCTGCTCCGAGCAGCTCGGGCACTTGCAGATAAGCACCTCCCTGTCCTCGTGCCTGTCGCTGTTGGCGCACACGAACATGATGGCGCCGGTGTCCTCGACACGGATGCCGTCCCGCTCCGCGGGTATCTCCCGCGACGGCAGGATTCCCGCCCTGACAACCTGAGCCTTGGGCACGGGCCTTATCACCGCCTCTTCACCGCGCGCGGAAGCGCACGCCGCAAGGCCGGCCAAGAGAAGCGCCCCGACGATCCTCATAAGTCCTCTCCCTCAGCAATCCCATACGCAATTGTACACCACCGCGGGCCGAAGATGCACTTTTTCACCGCGCCCCCGCCGCGGAGGAGGGCCGCCGACGGCCCCGATGATACACCAGTCCGGCCGCTGCCGCACCGGAAAACGACGCGGTCCCGCCGCCGTATTGATTCCTGGAGGGCTTGCCATGGAGACGCCGACGCGCCGCCAATTCCTGAAGGATTGTCCGGCTGGCATCGCCGCCCTGGGGCTCGCCGGCGCCCCGGCCGCCCCCGGGGCCCGCGCCCACACCGCCTGCGTGATAGGCAACTCCCGCAGGGGCGGCTACGGACACGGGCTGGATCTGGCCTTCCAGAAGATACCCGGGGTCACGGTCGCCGCCGTGGCCGACCCCGACGAGAAGGGACGGTCGGCGGCCCGCGAGAGGATCGGGGCCGCCCGCGCCTACGCGGACTGGCGCGAGATGCTCCGGAAGGAAAGGCCGAGCCTGGTGGCGATCTGCCCCCGCTGGGTGGAGGAGCGCCTGGAGATGGTCTCCGCCGCGGCCGAGGTCGGGGCCCACGTCTACATGGAAAAGCCCATGGCGGCGTCGCTGGAGGAGGCCGATGCGATCCTGGCCGCCGCCGAGCGGAACGGGATCCAGATAGCCCTCGCCCACCACTCGCGCTCCGCCCCCACGGTCCTCCACCTCAAGAAACTCCTCGGCGAAGGCCTCATCGGAGATCTCCTGGAGATCCGCGCCCGCGGCAAGGAGGACCGCCGGGCGGGGGGCGAGGATCTCATGGTGCTGGGCTGGCACTGCATGTACCTCATGCGCCTCTTCGCCGGGGAGCCGCTGTGGTGCTCGGCGCGGGTCACCGAGGGGGGGCGGGACATAACGGCGGAGGACCGCCGCGCGGCGACCGAGCCGCTGGGTCCCGTGGCCGGCGACTCGATCCACGCCACATACTCCTTCCCCGGCGGCGTCCACGGCCACTTCGCATCGCAGAAGACCAGACCGGGAGGCCGCTTCCAACTGGAGCTCTACGGGTCGAAGGGCGCCGCCGTCATCCACATCGGGATGAGTCCTGAGGTCTACTACCTGCCCGACCCGCTCTGGTCGCCGGGGAAGACGGGCATCCGGTGGCAGCCGCCGCCCGGCGCGCCGTCGAACGACGACCCCTCGGGACTCAGGAACCAGGCCGCGGCCAACAAGAGGATCGTGGAAGGGCTCCTCAAGGCGATCGAGACGGGGAACCCATGCCCCGAGAACGGCCGCGAGGGACGAGGGGTGCTCGAGATGATCATGGCCGTCTACGCCGCGCACCTGTCGGGCGGACGGGCGGCCTTCCCCCTCAAGGACCGCCGCCACCCGCTGGGGAAACTCAAGTAGCCGCCGCTCACCTCGTCCACTTCACGGGGTTCTCCACCGCGTACTTGAGCACCTCCTCGTAAAGCAGGAGCTGGATGTCAACCAGCTGGTCCAGCGTGACCTGCGGGTGCGGCGGCGTCCGGACGCCCACGCACGTCTCGAACACCGTCGAAACCGCGCCGCAGGCGTGGTGGAGGGCGCTGGCGAGGTTGAACGACGGCGGCGGGAAGGCGGTCCCGTCCTCCTTAGGCTCGCGGCTCTTCTGCCTGTGCGGGAGGCCCGCCTCCGTGTAGCGCCTCTGGAGTCGCTCGTCCATGCGCCTGATCGCCTCCTTCACGGTGCGGGGCACGTAGGCCTCCTGGAGGAGCTCGGGCGCGCCGGCGTGCGCGTGGAGCGAGACGATGAAGTCGGGCGCCTCCTCGCGGGCCAGCCGCAGGAACGCCCGGGTCTCGGCGGCCATCGGCTCGAACCAGTCATCGTGCATCAGGTTCACGGCATCATCATTCCAGTACGCCCCCAGGACGGCCACCTCCGGCCCGCGCATAGGGTGTATCCGCTTCACATGGGGCCAGGTGTGATTGGTGCCGTCGGGCTTCACCCCCATCCCCTCGCGCTCGTGGACCTTGAGCTCCTCGCCCACCCAGGAGTCGTACCGGCACCGGGCGCGACCGTCCGGATTGCCGCAGGGGACGATCAGGACCCGGCACGCGGCCACCAGCCTGGCGAGATCATCCCAGCGGCGGCCCCGCAGGTCGCAGCCCCTCTCCGCGACACTGATGAGGTTCACCAAGCCGACAATGCCCTCGAACTCCTGCCCGTGCACCGGTCCCAGGAAGAAGACCACGGGCCTCTGAGAGCCGTCCTTGCGCGCGTAGGACGCCGGATCGTTCCCGCCGCAGGCGGATCCGTAGTTGGCGGTCCCGCGCCGCTCGACCGGATCCCCGTAAGCCACCAGGTACACGGGGCGGCCCCCGGGCGACCGCGCCAGGACGCTCGCCCGCCCGCGCCTGACTCCCTTCACCGCCTCCTCGACGTCCTCCAGCCGCCCCTTCCAGTACGGCGGGAGGGAGGCATTCTGGCCCGCCTGGTGGGCGGCCGACCGGCAGGCCCCAAGCAGGCACAATCCAATGATGAGCGATCCCGGTCGAACTTTCATCTTCACCTCCTCGGCTTGCCCCCCTCCCATTCTCCCTTCGCCTCGTAATCCAATGCCGCGTACTTCCTCAGGAGATCCCCGACGGCGTCGTCGCTCTTTTCCACCCGGAGTTCCAGCCAGTACCCCTCTATCCCCTTCTTGGCCACCCTGATGCCGGCCGCCAGGCGCCCGCGGTGGTCGCCCCCCACCGCGTCGCCGGCCGCCAGCGCCGCCATCAACCGGTCCGCGAGGCTCCCCTTCGTATCCTCGAACGCCCTCGCCATGGAGACCACCACCTCGCGATCAGTGAGGGTGTTCCCCGCGCAGGCGAAGTTCCGCCCGCTCATTGCGCCCCACCATATACCCGACGGGAGGTCGGGCCTGGCGGGATTCCTGACCACCGCACGCCCCTCCGCGTCGATCAGGAGGAGCTGGCGCTTGTCCCTGTTCTTGTCGTCGCGCAAGAGCTCGCCGAGCGCCTCCTCCGGCCCCTTCCCCTCCGCGAGGAGGTCGAGCGCCCTCGGGGCGTCGGCCGAAGCGCAACCCAAGAGCGCCATGAGCACCCCCGCGCCCGATTTTCGCATCGTATAACCCTCTGTAAGCCCTATATTGATACATTGGGAGGACGCTGAAATGACGACGCGCAGGGAATTCCTTCACGCCGCCGGGGCGCTGGCCAGCGGCGCGCTACTGCCGGCCGGCGCGCAGGAGCCCCCCAAGTTCAAGCTGGGCACGGTCACATACAACATCGCCGCCGGATGGGATCTCGACACCCTCATCAAGGTCTGCAGGGCCACCGGCTTCGAGGCGGTGGAGCTGCGCACCACGCACGCCCACAAGGTGGAGCCCTCGATCTCCCCCGATGAGCGCCGCGAGGTGAAGAGGAGATTCGAGGGATCCGGCATCATACTGTGGGGCCTCGGCAGCGTCTGCGAGTTCCACTCGCCGGATCCAGCCGTGGTCAGGAGGAACGTCGACGTCTGCCGCGCGTTCTGCAAGCTTGCCGCCGACATCGGCGCCCGCGGGGTCAAGGTCCGCCCGAACGCCCTTCCGAAGGAGGTCGAGCCGGCCAGGACGCTCGAGCAGATCGGCAAGGCGCTGTCGGAGTGCGGCCGCGCGGCGGCCGACTGCGGCGTGGAGGTCTGGATGGAGGTCCACGGGGGCGGCACGTCGCTGCCCCAGAACATGCGCGCCATCATGGACCACTGCGGCCACAAGAGCGCGGGGGTGTGCTGGAACTCAAACGCCAGCGACGTCAAGAACGGCTCGGTGAAGGAGGCGTTCGACCTGCTGAAGAAGGACATCCGATCGGTACACATAAACAACCTGCGGGGCAGGTATCCGTACAGGGAACTCTTTGCCTGCCTCAAATCGATAGGGTACGACCGCGTGACGCTGATGGAGATGCCTGCCGTGAAGGAGGCGCCGGGAGCGACCGAACCGGAGGCCGCCATCAAGTTCATGAAGGAGTATCGGCAGCTCTGGCTCGATCTGACGAAGGGATAGGACGGGCCTACGGAGGCTTCCCATCGCCGCGCGATCCGGTATACTGGGCCGGTCTTCCAGGGAGGTGGACATGAAACCCTCACCGGCCGCCTTGGCGGCGGCGCTGCTGCTGGCGGGATGTTCGGAGGAAGCCTCCGCGCCGAAGGCGTCGCCGAAACCAATGGAATCGCCGGCGGCGCGCCCCGCCGCCACGGCACCGTCCAACCCGCTGCTTGACCCGAACAATCCGGCGGTCAACCTCACGGCGCCGGAGGAGTTCAAGGTGAAATTCTCCACCAGCAAGGGCGACTTCACGGTCCACGTCACCCGCGCCTGGGCGCCCAAGGGCGCCGACCGCTTCTACAGCCTCGTCAAGAACAACTTCTACGACGAAGCGCGGTTCTTCCGCGTGATCCGCGGCTTCGTGGCACAGTTCGGCATCCACGGCGACCCAAAGGTTTCCGCCGCGTGGATGAGCGCCCGCATCCAGGACGATCCGGTCACCCAGTCCAACAGGCGCGGGACGCTCACCTACGCGACCGCCGGCCCCAATTCCCGCACGACCCAGCTCTTCATCAATTACGCGGACAACTCCCGCCTGGACGGCGCCGGCTTCGCCCCGTTCGGCCGGGTCACCGAGGGCATGGACGTGGTGGACCAGCTGCACGCGGACTATGGTGAGGGCCCTCCCGGCGGCCGGGGCCCGAGCCAGGGCCTGATACAGCAGATGGGCAACGAGTACCTTATCAAGGATTATCCGAACTTGGATTACATAAAGACGGCGCGCATCGTCCAGTAGCATGGGATGCGCCGACTGAGATTTATGGAGGAGACGCCATGAGGACGATCCTGTGCCTCGCCTTCGCCGGGACCGCGGCGGCCGCGGCCCAGTTCTGGGCAGGAGGGCACGCCCAGCAGAAATCGCCGGGATACGACGATACCCCGATGCTACCTGACGGCAAATGGCGCGTCCATGACAGCAAGCGCCCGCATCCCAAGGTCATCGACCCGGGGACCTCAAGCACCCAGGACCGGCCGGGCAAACCCCCGTCGGACGCCGTCGTGCTCTTCGACGGCACGGATTTGTCGAAGTGGAGGGACGGGAAAGGCAACCCCCCCACGTGGAAGGTCGAGAACGGGTACATGGAGGTCGCGGGCAAGGGCGGCAGCATATTCAGCCGCGAGACGTTCGGCGACTGCCAGCTGCACGTCGAGTGGTGCGCTCCCGTCCCCCCCAAGGGCGACAGCCAGGGCCGCGGCAACAGCGGGGTCATCATCATGAACCAGTTCGAGATCCAGGTCCTCGACAGCTACGAGAACGTGACCTACGCCGACGGGCAGGCCGCCGCGATATACGGCCAATATCCACCGCTGGTGAACGCCTGCCGGAAGCCCGGCGAATGGCAGACCTACGACATAGCATTCACCGCCCCGCGATGGAAGGAGGGGAAACTCGACGCCCCCGCGTACGTCACCGTATTCCACAACGGCGTCCTGGTGCACAACCACACGGCGATCCTTGGGCCCGTGCAGCACCGCAACGTTGCGAAGTACGGCAGCTCCGGACCGTCCAAGGGGCCGCTGCAGCTCCAGGACCACGGCAATCCCGTCAGATACAGGAACATCTGGTACAGGCCTCTCAAGGGATACGACGAGCCTTGAGGCCCATACGCCGGGCGCGCAGCAGGCGTATGGTAGATGGAGCGGCACGCTCGGAAGGAGGCGATGATGAAAACGGCCTGCTGGCTGGCGGCGGGCGCGGCGGTCGGTTTCCTCTTGTCGGGCTGCGGCGAGGGATCGAGACCCGCCCCCCCGCCTGGCGCGGAAACGAAGGGGACCGTCACCATCTCGGAGGTCGTCATCAAGTACTGCACCTCCTGAGGCTACAAGGCTGAGGCCGACCGTGTGTCGGCCGAGATAAAGAAGGAATTCGGCGTCGAGCCGAAACTGATCGTCGGCGAGAAGGGAGGCGAATTCGAGGTCATCGTGGACGGGAAGACCGTATTCTCGAAGGCCGGCACCAACCGCTTCCCGAACCCCGGCGAGGTGACGGCGGCCATCAAGAAACGCTGAACGGTGTTGATGCTCTCGGCGGCCCGGACCGCCCTGATCCTGGCGGCCGGGTTCGCGCAGGAGGCGGCCCCCGCCGCGCCGCGGCAGGAGGGCAGGATCTTCTACGTCTCCCCATCCGGCAATGACGCCTGGTCGGGATCAGCGGCCGACCCCAAACCGGACGGCTCCGACGGCCCGTTCAAGACGCTCGCCAAGGGCGCTTCCGTCCTGGAGCCCGGCGACACCCTGCGCGTCCGACGCGGCGTCTACCGCGAGACGCTTGTCCCGCCGCGCGACGGCAGGCCGGATGCCCCCATCACGATGGAGGCGCACGCCGGAGAGGAACCGATCCTGAGCGGGGCGGATCCCGTCTCCGGCTGGGAACGCGCCGAGGGCGGCCTCTACGGGGCCTCTTTGGGCTGGGATCTGGGCGACCAGAACCAGATATTCGCCGGCGGCGTCCCGCTCACCGAGGCCCGCTGGCCCAACAATACCGGCACCCTCCTTCAGCCCGTCCGGGCCGTCGTGGAATCGGGCACTCCCACGACCGTCACCGACCCGCGCCTGCCCGGCGGCGATGATTTCTGGAAGGGGGCGCTGCTTTGGTGCGCCGGCGGCGAGCGGTGGTACTGCTGGACCGCCCGCGTGACGCGCTTCGACTCGAGGACGAAGACCCTGACGTTCGACAAGGCCAAGAACGACCGCTGGTACACGCCGCGGAAGGGCAACGAGTACGCGCTCATGGACGTCCGCAACGCGCTCGACGCCGAGGGGGAATGGTGGTTCGACCGGGCCGGAAAACGCCTGTGGCTCAAGCCCCCGGGGGGCAAGGATCCGGCGACCCTCGATATCGAGGCCAAGCGCCGCCTCTTCACGATGGATCTCTCGGGGCGGTCGCATCTGCGGATCATGGGGCTCCGCTTCCGCGCCGGAGGCATACTCACCGACGCCCGCACCAGCCACGTGCTCCTCAAGGGGCTAAAGGGCGAGCACGTCGCCCATTCTTTCGCCCAGGACGTCAGCGAAAAGGCCGGCGTCCTCATCAAGGGTCGCCACATCGAAATCAACGGCTGCGACATCTCGGGCGCCTCGGGCAGCATCGTCCGCGTCGAGGGTTCCGACAACCGTCTGATAAACAACTTCATCCACGACGGCAACTACCAGGGAGGCTGGCACGGCGCCGTCTCCCTCTCGGGACGCCGCCACGTGGTCAGCCACAACACCATCCGCCATTCCGGCCGCGACCTGGTTTCGATCCACGGCCTGATGGAGAGCCTCATCCAGTACAACGACCTCTCGGACGCGGGATGGCTCACCGCCGACCTCGGCATGACTTACGGCCACAACACCGACTTCATGGGCACCGTTATCCGTTACAACTGGGTCCACGACAACCGCGCCAGGGGCCACACCGCCGGCATCTACTTCGACCACTGCAGCCACAACGCGATCGTCCACTCGAACGTCGTCTGGAACGTCCCCGGCATGCCGGTCCAGGTCAACAACCCCTCCTACTTCATGCTGGTCTACAACAACACCTTCTGGAACGCGGGCGCCGTCGGCACCTTCGACCACAGCCACCGCAACGACCTCTTCGGAGGCAGGTGGCACAACAACATATCCCCGGGCGAGATCAGACTGCCCGACCATGTGGCCAAGGATTTCAACCTGATCAATCCCAGGACACCGGTGCTGCTCGATCCCGAACGCAGGCGGTTCGTCCCGCGGCCCGGCTCGCCGGCCTTCGGCAAGGGTACGCCGCTGGCCGGCGTGACGGCCGGACGGCCCCCGAACATCGGCGCCTACCAGACAGGCCGCCCGGAATGGAAGGTCGGCCACGACTTCAAGAATCCGCCGTCGCCCTCATTCGAGATCCCGGAGATCGCGTACGCAAACGCGATCAGAAACGCCGCCTTCGAGCTGGGATCAATCGAGTTCTGGACCGCCGCGGGCGACGGCGCCGCGGGCGTCGGACCAGGCAACGGATGGGGGAACGGCTTCGGCAGGGGGAAGGTCGAGAAGACCGGCACGTCCAAGTACGAGCTCAAACTCACCGGCAGGGCGCGCGTGGAACAGGTCGTATCCGGCCTCCACCCCCGTACGACCTACCAGCTCTCCGGATGGCTCAGGACGTCGGACGAGAAGGACTCGGTCGCCATCGGGGTGAAGGACCACGGCGGGCCGGAGGCCGCCGCATCCAGCAATTCCCGGGAATGGACCCGCAAGACGGTCGATTTCACGCTCGCCCCCGGCAGGACGAGCGTCACGGTGTTCGTGGCCAAGGTTTCAGACGGCCCCGACCCGGTCTTCGCTGACAACCTGGGACTTCCCCGCGTGCCCCAGGGCAAATGACCTCTACCTCCCGTAGACGCCGAACTCCTTGAACGCCTCCCACATCGCGACGATGTTCTCGGCGGGGACGTTTCCCTGGATGTTGTGGACCGCGGCGAAGACGAAGCCGCCGCCCGGGGCCAGGTCGGACACCCTCCGGCGGACCTCCTGGCGCACTTGCTGCGGCGTGCCAGTCCCGAGGATCCTCTGGGTGTCCACGCCGCCGCCCCAGAAGGTAAGGTCCCTGCCGAACTCGCGCTTGAGCTCGGCGGAATCCATCCCCGCGGCGCTCACCTGGACCGGATTGAGGATGTCCACGCCAGCCTCTATCAGGTCGGGTATGACCGGCCGGACCGATCCGCAAGAGTGGAAGAATATCTTCGCCTTGGTGCGTGAATGGATGAAGTCGAACAGCTTCCGGTGGCGCGGCTTGGCCACCTCGCGGTAGGTGCGCGGAGAGATCAACATCCCCGTCTGGCCGGCGAAATCGTCCGCCTCCTGGACCACGTCGACCAGGTCTCCCAGTATCTCCAGCGCACGCCCCCAGTAGGCCATCTTCATCTCGAGGACCCTGTCCATGATCCCGCAGGCCAGACGCGGGTTCGAGCCGAAATCCGCGTAGGCGTCCTCGAATCCGCGCAACCAGGCGTGCATCTCCATGATGCCCGCCGACATGCCGCCCATGATGACGGCCCGCTTCTCCTCGGTCGCTATCCTCAGCGCGGCCTCCCGAATGCCGGTGAAACGCGCCGGATCGAGCGGGTCGGGCCACGGATAACGGTCCAAGTCCGCCTCGGCGATCTGCCCCCTCAGCGGATGTTCGCGCATGTCGTAGTACCACCCGCCCTTCTTGGGCATCCGCCAGCCGATGCCCCACTCGTCCCGAAATCCCGTATACTCGCCGAAATCCTCCACGCGGATCTGAAAGGTAGCCGACGACCGGGGCGACACGTTCTTGACGTCCACGCCGAGGAGGTCCATTGCATCGTCGTCCACCCGTGCGATCTGCTGGACGACGTCCACTATCTTCGGTTCCACACGCGGCATTCCCAGGCGCTCCCGGAGCGCCCTGTAGGCGTGAACGTTGATGCCGGTGACGACGGTGCCCCCGATGTCCAGGGGAACCCTGTCGGGCTCCTTGTGATCGATGGCGGCCAGAACGCGCTCCCGAGAGTTCACGGTGATCCTCGCGAAACGGGGTTTCCGCGCCACGCGCGCGCCTCCTGAGCATATCCGCCGGGGGAGGCGGAGGCAACCATTCCGCCGGGGGGCCCCGCGGCGCGAAGATCCCCAAACTCCCGGCCGCGGCGGCGCGTTCTTGATGGTGGAGAAACCCAATGAGCCCGGGATTCTGGACAATTGCGGCGGTCTGGGCGATCCTCGCGCCGATCCCCGCCCAGGTGGTCACCTGGCCCGCGCCGCCCGGGGAAAAGGCCTTCGGCGGCTGCACGGTCCACGTCGAAGGCAGGCCCGTCTTCGTCCACGCCGCCACCGCCAACCGCAGCGCCCCCGGCCACGGCATCAAGCCCGAGGAGCACGGTTTCGCCATGTTCGACTTTACCGGCGCGGCGAAGGTCGTCGTCAAGGCCGGCCGAAAGATCGAGAGCGCCACGATCCGGCCCGCCTCGGCGGGCGTGCGGGCCGAAGTTTCAGGCGACACCGTCTCCTTCACGCTCGCCCGCCCCTGCAAGCTGTCGATCGAATTCGACGGGAGCGAAAACCGCCCCCTCATTCTCTTCGCCGGCGCCCCGGAGTCCTATCCGGGCGGCGTCCCAAGCCCCGGCCGGCCCGGCGTGCGCTACTACGGCCCGGGCGTCCACGAGGCGGGCGAGATCCGCCTTGCCGACGGGGAGACGCTCTACATCGCCGGCGGCGCCGTGGTGAGGGGCAAGGTCGTCGCCCACAACGCCAAGGGCGTCCGCATCCTCGGGCGGGGCATACTCGACGGATCCATGTGGGAGCAGTGGAAGGCCACCATGATCTCACTCAACGCCTGCGCCGACGTCGAGGTGCGCGGCATCGTCATCCGCGACTCCCCAGGCTGGACGGTGGTTCCCTCCCGCTGCGAGCGGGTGACCGTCGCCGACGTCAAGATCCTCAACTACCGCAAGAACAGCGACGGGATCAACACGGTGGGATCCCGGAAGGTCGTCGTCGAGGACTGCTTCGTCAGGAACTACGACGACAGCATCGTGGTCAAGGCCCTCGAGCCGGACATGCCGGATCCCGAGGACATCACGGTCCGCCGATGCGTGGTATGGTGCGACTGGGGCTTCGCGCTCGGCATGACGTACGAGGCGAGGACCCCGTCCATCCGCGGCCTGCGCTTCGCCGACTGCGACGTCATCCACGCCATGGCCTGCCGCGGCGCCCTGGGGGTCAAGAACGGCGACCGGGCCACGGTGAGCGACGTCCGCTTCGAGAACATCAGGGTCGAGGACGCGCGCGTCCAGCTGCTGGAGCTCGTGATCGACAAGGACATGTGGAGCAAGGACGCCGAGCGGGGGCGCATCCGCGGCGTCCTCTTCAAGGACGTCTCGCTCACCGGCGGGCGGTTCGTCCACTCCACGCTGGCCGGACACGATCCCGACCACGCCGTGGAGGACGTGACCTTCGAGAACCTCCGCATCCACGGGAAACTCATCGCGAGCGCGGACGAGGGGAAGATCCGAGTCAATCCGCACGTGAAAAACGTCCGTTTCCTCGTGACCGCGCGGCGTGACTGACGCCTCCGCCGCAGGTGCTACCTCCTGAACGGTTTCAGGATCCGCTCCCTCGGCGGCCCGATGCCGGCGGCGCCCTCCCCGTTGACCGATGCCAGCGTCCAGAAGGGACCGGCCGTGGCGAAAACGATCGATTCCCTCCCCCCGGCGTGGACGATCGTGATCGTGCCCTTCTCGAACGAGACCTTGAGCGGTTCCTTGCCGGGCCACAGAACCGCCGCGATCGCCTCCGCCGGGCGGCCGGCGCCGGGCCTTATCGACACGAACGGCAGCGTCGCCCTGCCCTGCCCCACCTGCGCGCCGGGCGGATGGGCGCAGACCACCTGCAGCGACTCCCTGGCGCCCGATATCCGGGCGGCGCGGTCGGCCGCCGCCGGCTCGATCTTCCCCCGCGTCTGAAGGCGCCATTCAATTTCCGCCCCCGGTGCCGCCGCGATGTCGTCCAGAAGAACGATGTAGCTCCCGCGCACCATCACGGCATGGCGCACCCACTTCCTGAGATCCCTGCAGGAGCCGGAGAGATCGGAGGCCAGATAGTGGAACGACTTGCCTGAACCGTAACGCAGGTAGGTCCCCCGCGAAGCCAGGACCTGGTCCCGCCCGTTGACCAGGATCGTGGAGTGTTCGCCGGTGGCCGTCTTGCCGTAGCCCGGATCGTTCACCAGGCGTTCTCCGCCGGAGACGAGCACGAACGTCCCCAGGTCGAAGTTGCGGTGCGACTTGTCGCTGATCCACCCGCCGTTGTATGCGAACCACAGCGAGGGAGACCGCCATACGACGTGACCGGCGCCGCGGAAGAGGACGGCGTCCTGGAGCCGCGGCTTGGGCCCCGCCGGCGGCGCATCCCTCCGCCACAGGATCGTGAAGGGCGACGCCCCGCCGTAACTGAAGAAGCATCCGCCGTTGTCCGCGGCCCAAAGCAACAGCGGATCGCCGCCTGGGACCTTGGACTCGAACAGCGCGCAGAGCTCCCCGCTGGGCCCCCCCTCGTCCTGACCGCCCTGGCCCCACAATCCCCGGAAGCAGTTCTCGTCCATGTCGTTGAAATTCGCGTACCTCAGATCCGGCCCCTGCATGTAGACGTCCCAGTAGCCGGCCAGCTTCCTGGTCAGGTCATCAAATATCCCGCCGTCCCCGCCGAAGAACCGCGCCGCGGCGGTCGCGAAATAGAAGGCGAACGCGTTGCGGCTGTACATGGGCCCCTCATGGCAGCCGCCGTCCTCCAGGTAGAGATCCTTGATGAATTTCTGGACGTTCGCCCAGGCAGTCTCGGCCGCCTTGGGCGCCCCGGGCGCCTCCCCGTGTACCGCCAAGGCCGCCAGCCCGCAGCCGCCGTTGACCGTACCGGTCCAGTTGCTCACCGGGCTGGATAGCCACCAGTCCTTCGCCGCCGCCGACTTGAGGTACGGCGCCAGCGACTTCTGCACCAGCAGATCGCGGAACCTCGCCTGCTCGTCGGCGGTCATCGCGTCGAAACACCAATCGTAGACGAGCGCGCAGGCGACGCTGCCTTCGGCCGTGCAGAGGTCGGCGCCGGTGACGATCCTCGCGTGAGCCCCTTCCAGCCACCGGGGGCCCTCAAGGAGAGAGAAAGCTTCCCTCTTGGCGCGGTCCGCATACTTTCGCTCCCCCGTGACGGCGTAGGCGAAGGCGGTGTTGGCGCAGACGCCCAGCGACGCCCGCGTGCGGGCCATCCCCGAGCCGCCCGCCGGACCTGAGGAAAGGCACCGGTTGGCGTGCGCCTGGATCGACGCCCAGCGCCTCGAGAACGGCGCGCGCGCCAGGCGGGCGCGGATTTCCGGGACGTCCTTCGAGGAGAAATGGAGATAGGGATGCCTGCGCTCCGCGCGCGGGGCGCGGCCGGCCGCCTGCGGGGAGAGCGGTCCCGGCGCCGCCCCACGGAGGGGGAACGCCGCCGCGGCCGCCACGATCATCACGACCGCCGCCCGCAGTCCCATGGGCCCACCTAAACCTTGTAAACCGCCGAACGAAGGGAATAACGCCCCCTCCAGATTTGACTTCTCCTGAAGCCCATATTAGCTCCATTCCCCACCTCAGGAGGAGGATTCATGAAAAGCCTGATAGCCATGGCGGTCCTGCTGGGGCCCGCCGCCCAGGACGAGATCAAGCCCGGCCTCATCGGCTTCCCCTCCACCACCGGCGACCTCGCCGACACGGGACTCTTCGACTCCTTCTACGTCCGCTGGAGCGACATCCTCAGGATCCCGGCCGAGGGTACCTACACGTTCTATCTCGTCTCGGACGACGGCTCCCGCCTCTTCATAGACTGCAAGAAGGTCGTCGACAACGGCGGGCCGCATACTCTCCTGGGAGGGCGGCGGGCTCGACCGCCAGATCATCCCCGCCTCGGCACTGTTCCAAAGGAAGATCGAGGAAACGATCCTCACGCCGGCCAAGACCACGAAGTGAAGCGCGTATATTAGGCCGGGGTGCGATGATCGCCCTGAGGGCCGTTTGCGCGCTTCTCGTGGGCGCGGCTCTGTCCGTTCAGGCCGCGCGAGGCGACGTCGTATTCGAGACTGGATTCGAGGGATCGGATCCGCTCAAGGGCTGGGTGGGCGCCGATTCGAAGGCGGTCAGGATCGCGCCCGGACCGGGCGGGTCACAGGCGGTCTTCGTGGAGCAGACAGCGCCGGGGGCATCCGCATCCATCCGCATCGCCCTGCCGGTGGAAAAGATCCGCGGCGCGCGCCTCCGCTGCCGCGCCCAAATCAAGGCCGAATCGGTCGGCACTCCGCCCCAGCCGTGGAACGGGGTCAAGTTCATGCTGCAACTGGTCTCCCCCGAAGGTACCCAGTGGCCCCAGCGGAACGGCGTGTACGGAACGTTCGACTGGAAGACCGTGGAGTTCAAGGCCGACGTCTCTTCATCACTGACCCAGGCATGGCTGATGCTGGGTCTCGAGGCGGTCACGGGAAGGGTCGGATTCGAAGACGTCAAGATCACGGTGGATCTCCCGCCGCGCCGGAAGCCCGCGCAACCGCCCGCCGGTCCGCCCTACAAGGGCCATTCGCTCCCCCGGCTGCGAGGCGCGATGATCCACCCGAAGCTCACCGAGTCGGATCTCCGCGTACTGGGCGGCGAATGGAAGGCCAACCACGCGCGATGGCAGCTCACCTGGGGCGGCTTCCCGCGCAGCCCCGCCGACAAAGGAGACCTGGCCGCTTACGACGCCTGGCTCGAGGAGACGCTGGCCCACCTCGACCGCCTCCTGCCGGTCTGCGAGGAACTAGGAATACTGGTCTTGATCGACCTGCACACGCCGCCGGGGGGCCGCAACGACGCCAACGAGTGCCGCATCTTCCATGAAAAGCGCTTTCAGGACAAGTTTCTTGAGATCTGGGAAAAGATCGCGCGGCGCTACAAGGGGAAAAAGACCGTCTGGGGATACGACCTTGTCAACGAACCCGTCGAAGGCGACGTGGGCGAGGGCCTCATGGACTGGCAGGCGCTCGCCGAGGCCGCCGCCAAGAGGGTCAGGGCGATCGACCCGGACCATGCGATAGTGGTGGAGCCCGCCCCTTGGGGAGGACCCGAGGCCATCGCGCATTTCCGCCCCATCGACGCGCCGAGGATCGTCTACAGCGTCCACATGTACGTGCCGCACAAATTCACCCACCAGGGGGTTTACAACGACCCCGTCGGCGTCGAGTACCCCGGCGTGATACAGGGGGTGAAGTGGGACAAGGAACGCCTGCGCCAGGTGTTCCAGCCGGTGCTCGAATTCCAGCGGGACTTCGGGGTCCACATCTACATAGGCGAATTCAGCGCGATACGCTGGGCGCCCGGCGAGAGCGCCTTCAAATACCTCCGCGACGTGATCGAGATCATGGAAGAGTACGGCTGGGACTGGGCCTACCACGCCTTCAGGGAGTGGGACGGATGGAGCGTGGAGCACGGACCGGACCGCAGGGATCGCACCAGGGCGAAGGAGCCCACTTCCCGCCAGCGGCTGCTGTGCTCCTGGTTCGCCAAGAACCAGAAGCCTGATTTCGCCCGCCAAGCCAGGTGAGAGGACTCAGCGCGCCTCGATCACCTCCGCCCCGGCGATGCCGCGCTCGCCGGCGACGGAATAAAAGAGATAGGTCCTGTCTTCCTCCCGGTACAGGGCCGGATCACGGAGGGCGTGTTCGCGCCCGCGCGCGGCCCCGGCCGAGGAAATCCTGACGGGGAGGTCGGCTCCTTCATAGTCCATCTTGGGACGCAGCACCTCCTCGGGCGGCCCCGCGCGCCACTCCTTCCAGTCCCCGCGAAGGTCTATCCGGCACCGGAGAATGCGTTCCGGCGAGTCTCCGATGTTGGAGTAGTACACCCACAAGACATCCCCGTCGGGCAACACGGCCACGTGGCGTACTCCCGGCCTGTTGTAGGTGGGCTTGTCGCGACCCTCCGCGCCCGGCATCGGATCGTTCCCCTCCTCGAATCCCCCGAGGCCGTCCGGCGACCGCCAGAGCAGTCCCCCCTTGCTCATCCCGTACCACATCGCCCCGCGGCGGAAGGCACGGAAATAGAACGGGCACAGCGGGTCCGCCGAAGCCTTGAACTTCAACCCGTCCGCCGAAACCGCCGCGAAGGTCATCTGTCCCTTCGCCTTCCGGGCGGGGCCGTGGAAGTACATGCGTATCTCCTTGTTTTCCGGCACGGCGTGGACGTCGGGCGAGGCCACGTGGCCCGCGCATCCAGGGGCCTCGTCCAGGGAAAGGACGCCCGGCCGGTGTATCCGCCAAGGGCCTTGGAGCCGGTCGGCGTAGGCGAGCCTGATGTACTTGCCGTTGTGGTGCGCGAAATAGAGATAGTACCTCCCCAGCGGCTTCTCGACCCATTCGGGCACCCGCAGGAGCGAGGGGCCGTTGATGTTTTCCCCGTCCCGCCCCGGGAGCATCTCTGGTCGTATTATCGGATTCTCCGCGAAGCGAACGACCTTGGGACCGCCCGCCTGCGCGCGCTCCTGCGCGTAGGCCGCCGCGGCCAGAATGATCCCCCATGCGGCGGGTGCAACGCGGCGGATTATCTGCCTGATATGGTCTTCCACGTGCCGTATGCCTGTTTCTCGGTCCCGTCCAACTTGATCAGACCTATGGTATCTCCACCCGCCTGGTCATGGAGCCACGCCCAGCCGAGCAGATGGAGCGGGACCCCCATGCCGCGAGTCTGCTTCCCTGCGGCGTAATCCAAGAAATCCGCCTGACCCAGCTCGCCGCCGAACTCAACCATGGCGGGCCAGCCGAGCTCGCTGAACCCGAACGGCTTGCCGGGGAAACGATCGGAAACCTTCGAGTAGTAGTCCACCGGTATCTGCGAAGGCAACGTAATTGATTGAACCGCGTACGGGTAACCGGTGCACACGAGCAGATCGAGCTTCTCCCGATGGAACAGATCCAGGACGTTCAAATCCGCTTCCCGATACTCCGCGGTGATCTCGCGGGCGAAAGTGCAGAAAACGATCGTAGAGGGGGATATCTGTTTAACGGCGTCGTAAGTTTCCTCGTAAAGGGAGACGTAGTGCAGGAAATCGTTCGGATCGTCCGTGCCCGAGCCGTACTTCTCGTACCACCGGTTTACCTCGTTGCCCAAAGAAAGATAGAGTGGTCTGGCGACCCTGACCACGTCCAGCGCGGCCTGCTTGTAGGCGGCTCGCCACTGAACGGTGCTCAGCGTGGCGCCCTCCATCCCCGGCGGGACGATGACGAACCGACGCCCGCCGCGACCATCAGGGCGCAAAACGCCGCCCCCAAATTGACAACCTTGGCGAACTTCTCCATGACCCCCATCCCAAACTCGAATGAATCTATTATAACCGGTTCCAACCTCCGGCGGTCGTCGGAGGGTCCATCGTCAATACGCGCGATGCTACTTCTTCTTAGGGATGCCCAGAGGGCCGAACGGATCCACCGGATCGGGATTCGGAGTCGGCATCTGCGCCCCGACCGACTCGCGCCAATCCGCGAGCTTCTTCCTCAACTCCCCGGCCAGCGCGGTCCGCTCCTTCGAGACATCCCGCAGCTCGCCAACGTCGCCGCCCAAGTCGTACAGCTCCACCCGGGAGTCCTCGAAGAACTCCAACAACTTCAGGTTCCCTGTTCTGAGCGCCCCGCCCGGCCGTCCCCCCTGGTTGCTGTAGTGAGGATAATGCCAGTAAAGCACGCGATCCGCTATCCTCCCTCTCTTCTCCAAAAGCGGCGCCAGGCTGACCCCTTCCACCATCTGCTCGGCGGGCATGGGCAATCCGGCCATCTCCATCAACGTCGGGTAGATGTCGTTCGAGATGACAGGCACGTCGCAGGCGGCCCCTGCGGGGATGCGCCCCGGAAGTCGCGCTATAAACGGCACGCGGTGACCGGCCTCGTAGTTCCATCCCTTCCCCGCCTTCAGCGGCAGGTTGCAGGTGGGGGAGCCCTCCGCCGTGGAGAGTCCTCCGTTGTCGGAGGTTAAGATCACCAGCGTTCGATCCGAAAGCTTCAGTTCGTCCAGCTTACGAAGCACCCGGCCCACCGCCTCGTCCATCTCCTGGACCATTCCGGCGTAGACGGGGTGGTCCTGCACGGCCCGGGCCTTGTGATCCCCCACGGGGACCTCGCGCGGGCCCTCGTGAGGGGGCAGGGCGGCCGCCTTCCGGCGGTACTTCTCGAGGAGTTCCGGCCGGGTCTTGAGCGGCACGTGCACGGAATGGAGCGGCAGGTAGAGGAAGAAGGGCCGGTCGCGTGATCCCTCGATGAACTTGACGGCCTCCGTCGACAGGAACGTCGCGTAGTGGGGATCGTCCGCAGGGCCGCGTCCGGGCGCGCAGCGGGCGCCTATTACGACCTCGAACCCGTGGTCCGATGGGAGTGATCCCTTGCCCCCCAGGTGCCATTTGCCGGCGATGGCCGTCCTGTACCCGTGTTCACGCAGCGCCTCGGCGATGGTAACCTCCTCCGGCGGCAGCGAGGTCCTGTAGTTCGGCGGCAGCAGTTTCCCCCTGCGGTTGCCGGCGAAGAAGTTCGTGGTGTGCAACCGCGCGGGATATTTGCCCGTCATGATGCTGGCCCTGGTGGGAGAGCACACGTTGCTAGCCGCGTAGGCCTGTGTGAATCTCATCCCCCGTGAGGCCAGCCCGTCGATCGCCGGGGTTTCGTAGAAGGTGCTCCCGGTGCAGCCCAGATCCCGCCAGCCGAGGTCGTCGGCAAGGATCAGGACCATATTGAGGGGCCCTCCGCATGCTCGACCCGGCGTGAGGCAGGTAGAGCCGCCCATGGCCGCCGCGCAAAGCAGCAGGGGAAGCGCTCGCGGCATCGTCATGCGGTACCTCCTGATCGGCCGGCAGAGCCACGCCTCAGGGACGCCAGCCGAACCGCTCGGGCGTCACCCGGGCCAGCACCTGACAGTCGCAGACGCCCCCGAAGGACTTCAGGGCCTCGATGAGGGCGTCCATATCCACACCCATGCGACCCGCCCACTCCTCGGTCCTGGCGTGGGTATGGTCGCAGGCGATAGGGACCCCGAACGGCCGCGCCTCCAGGAAACTCCTCAGCGCCCTGAACTGTTCCTCGTCGAGCCCCAGCCTGCCACGCGCGGCCTCGACCGCGTTCCCTTCCGCCGGCTTTTCCATCATCCCACCCCTTCAAGACGCATGATCCATGATACCCGGCCGCCGGAGAAGGGCAAGCACTACGCCGGCCGGGGCGGTCCTTCAGCTGGGTCCGGTCCCGAGCCTGCGGATGAGCGCGCGGGCCTCCTTCGGCCGGCGCCGGCATTCCAACAGGGCGTTGAGGATCAAAGGCGCCACTATCGTGGCGTCGGACTCGATCACGAACATGGGAGTGTCTTTTGTCAGCTTGTCCCACGTGATCTTTTCGTTCGGGGTGGCCCCGGAATAGGAGCCGTAGGAGGTGGTCGAGTCCGATATCTGGCAGAAGTACGCCCATGGTTTGACCTTTTTCCTCAGGTCATATTTGATCGAGGGAACCACGCAGATGGGGAAGTCGCCCGCGATGCCGCCGCCGACCTGAAAGAAGCCCACCCCGCGGCCAGCGGAGAGTTTTTCATATCGGTCGTAGAAATCGGCCATGTACTCGATTCCGCTCCTGACGACGTCGGGGCGGCAATCGCCCGTCTTGACGTAAGAAGCGAAGATGTTGCCGAAGGTGGAATCCTCGTAGCCGGGCACCACCAGCGGGAGCCCGGCCTCGGCGGCGGCCAGCAGCCAGCACTCGTCCGGGTTCCCCTGCAAAAGACTCGGCGGCAGGCCCAGCACGAGTTCGTAGAAATACTCGTGCCAGAAACGCCGCCGTCCCTCGCCGGCGGCCTTCTTCCACATCGGAACGATGTAGCGTTCGACCTTCCGGAACGCCTCGTCCTCGGGGATGCTGGTGTCCGTCACCCGGCGCATCCGCTGCCGGAGGATTCGGTCGTCGTCCTCCTTGCGGAAGTACCGGTAATCCGGGAAGTCGCGGTAGGCGCGGTGGGCCACCAGCCTGAAAAGGGATTCCTCCAGGTTGGCCCCGGTGACGGACATCCCATGGATAAGCCCCTCCCGGATCGCCGGCGCCAGCGTGATGCCAAGACGCGCCGATGACATCGCCCCGGCCATCGCCCAGAACATCTTTCCGCCGGCCTCGACGTGGCGCCAGTACGCCAGCATGGCGTCCCGCGTCGCCCGGGCGTTGAAATTCGTGTAGTTCCGGAGGATCATCTCCAGTACCGGAAGTCGCGATGTTGCCATGGCGTCTTTCTCCCTGTCGGTTTTCCCCCTACGGAGCCTCCAAGCTTACTAAATCCGGCCCTTCTCCGGAACTTCTCACGACTCCGAAGGACCCCCCTTTCCCGGTCTTTCCATGTCCTGCCCGAAAAACTCGATCGCGGTCCTCGCCACGCTCGCGGTGTCGTAGTAGGCGTACGCGCCCACGCCCACCGCGCCGATCACCGGCAACCACCGGGCGACCGCCTTCCCCCCCAGCCTCTGCGATACGCCCACTCCCACCCGCTCCAAGACGTCGCGAAGGAGACGCATGGGTGCCCTCCTTATGAGCATCCGCTGCCCCGCCCTCACCACGAGGTCACGTACGGCCTGGCTTGCGGCGTGCTTGAAGAGGCAATATACCATGTGCTCGCGGCTCAGGCAGGCGGTCTTACCGAAGACGGCGGCTATGTCCGCCACCATCCGACTCTGGATCCTCCAGATGAGGTAAAGATCTGGAAGCACCGTGATCAGTCCCAGGGGCCCCGGCGGCAGCGCCAGCGAGCCGGATACGGCCGCCGCCTCGATGCAGGCACGCCCGGCCAGGATCCTCGCGCGCGCCTCCGGCTCCGAGCTTGCCGCCTCGGGCGATTTGGGCATCTGGCCGAGCAGTTCCATTATGACGTCCACGAACCGCCGGCCGAAATCCCCCCCGGCAGGCGCCAAGCCCCTGCCTGTGCCCGCGCATCTTCCTGCCATGGTCCTCCCCCAGCACCGCTTGGGCGGCGTCCGCCCACTTGCTATCATGTCCCAGGCCTTCATTCAAGGAACTGACGCCATGGACGCCGGGACCACGCGCCGCGCCTTCCTCGCCGGCACCGCCGCCCTCGCCGCAGGCGCCTGCGCGGGAATCAGGCGGGCGGCCCAGCCCGAGCCCCCTCCCGTCCCGCTCACCCCGGACGGCCTGCCGCTGGTCGACTACCACGTCCACCTCGACGAGCTGGGCCTCGACAGGATCGTGGAAATCTCCCGATCCAAGGGCGTTCTCTTCGGAATCGTGGAGCACGCCGGGACGAAGGAGCACAAGTACCCAGTGGTTCTGGGGAACGACGACGATCTGCGGCGCCACATCGATATGCTCTCCGCCAAACCCGTCCTCAAGGGGATCCAGGCCGAGGGCCTCGACTGGATGACCTGCTTCTCCAGGGCGGCGATCGCGAGGCTCGACTACGTCCTGACCGACGCGCTGACGTTCGTGGAGCGGGACGGCCGCCTTGTGAACCTGTGGAAGAAGGAGCAGGTCAGGATCGACGACGCCCAAGACTTCATGGACCGCTACGTGGACCACCACGTGAAGATCATTTCCACCGAGCCCATCGACATCCTGGCCAACGGGACCTACCTGCCAGAGATCCTTCAGAAGGACTTCGACGCCCTGTGGACTGAGAAGCGCATGTGCAGGATCATAGACGCGGCCGTCAAGCACGGCGTGGCGATAGAGATCAACTCGGGTTTCAAACTGCCCAAGATCGCCTTCCTCCGGCTGGCGAATGAGGCCGGTGCCAAGTTCTCGTTCGGGACCAACGGCCGCCGCGCCGAGGCGGTGGGCAACCTGGCCTATTCGCTGGAGGCGGCCCGCGCGCTGGGGCTCACCCGCGACCGGATCTTCGCCCCGGCGCCGCAGGGAAAGAAGCCGGTCGAAATCCGCGCGTAAGCGGTGGCCGCGGCGCGGATCCTCGCCGCGGCCAGCAGGAAGAAGGTGATCCTGGTCGAGAGGCGGACATGTCTCGAACACGAGATCACCGCCGCGCTCCGCCCTTGGATCTGGGCCGACCGCGCTCGACCCCACGCGATCAAGCTCTCCTTGGAGGAGGAGCTGCTCGGCTAGGGCGTCGATCTCGTCTATGCAAGCCACCCCGTCCAGATCCTTCCCGGCCGCGGCCTTGTCATAGGGACTCGTCTACGCGGAGTGCCCCCTCAGCCTGCCGGTCGGCGAGGAGGATTACCGGGCGATGATGCGGCGGGAGATCAAGGCCCGCCGCCGCACGTTCGAGGTCGCCGCCCACCTGATCTCCGCCCGCCCGGCGTTCCGAGGCTCCCTACCTGGAACGTCGAGGCCAAGATGCAGATGTTCCTCGACGCCGCGATGAGGACCGGCATCGGCGGGGCGGAACTTGCCACGACCATCGGCCTCCAGCCGCCGGTCCTCGAGATCGAGATACCCCACAGGGCCATTATCCCCCGCGGCGTCGACGGTCTGATCGTCGCTGGCGAGGAAACTCGCGACGATGGGGCTGCTGCCGGCGGACGTCCCGGCGAGGGATCCACGTCCGCCTGTCTACCGGGAGCCCCATCTGAGGGAGTGGATCGCCCGTCTCGAGCCCGACAGGCCGCTGTCGGATCACTCCCGCATGGAAATGTGAGAGGTGTCGCGCCGGAGGATTTTTTTCGTGGAGGTATGCGCGGCCGACCCCGCCGTGGCGATCCCGGTACTGGACGACGCAAGGGCGGTCCTGGCCGAATACGCCCACACGACGCTCAACCGGCTCACGCGGCGGGACTTCGGGAAGTACAGGACGCGCTGGTCAAAATGGATTGAAGCGTTGCAAGAACAGATCCCCCCTCCCCCATAGAAGATCGCCCGTGGTGGTGGACCCGCCGCCTTCCACGCGGCGCCGGCGCCGTCATTCGCGGGGGCCGGCGACGCTTCCGCGGACCGCCCGCGCGAACCCCGCGAACGCCGCAAGGTCGATCTGCTGGTTCTGGTCGGACAGCGCGAAGGCCGGTGCCGGGTGAACCTCCACCATCACCCCGTGAGCTCCCGCCGCCACCGCCGCGCGCGCCAGCGGCACGAGGATGTCGGTCCGCCCCGCCGCGTGCGAGACGTCCACGACCACCGGCAGGTGGCTGTAGGCCCGCAGCAGCGGCACCGCCGAGATGTCCAGGGTGTTGCGTGTCCAGCGCTCGAAGGTCCGGATGCCGCGTTCGCAAAGGATGATTCTTTGGGTCCCCGCGATCATGTATTCCGCCGCCAGGAGCAGCTCCTCGCAGGTGGCGGCGAAGCCGCGCTTGAGAAGGACCGGCTTGCCCGCCCCGCCCACCGCCTCCAGAAGCTTGTAGTTGCTCATGTTGCGGGCGCCGACCTGGAGGATGTCGACGGATTCGGCCATAGGGATCGCCGCTGGCTCCATCACCTCGCTGACGCTCGCAAGGCCGAACTCCCGAGCCGCGCGGGACAGGATCTCGTACCCCCTCGCCCCGAGCCCTTGGAAGGAGTAGGGGCTCGTGCGCGGCTTGAAGGCCCCGCCGCGGATGACCTTCACCCCGGCTTCCGCAAGCGCCGAGGCAACCCTCCGCATCTGGTCCTCGGACTCCACGGAACACGGACCTGCAATGATGACCGGCTCCTGCCCGCCGAAGACCGCGCCGCCGACGGAGAAGACCGTGTCGGCGGATTTGTGCCTCCTGGAAACCCTGAGGATCTCCTCCTCCTGGTGCTCCATCAGATCCAGCGAGGCGCGGAAGATCTCGGTGAACAAATACCTGATCGTCGCGTCGCTGAAGGGCCCCGGATTGCGAGGCAGCAGCGCCTCCAGCTCCTCGGATTCGCGCAAAGGATCGAATTTCTCCAAACCCTCGCGCGACTTGATCTCGCCGATGCGGCGCACCAGCGCGCCCCGCTCGGAGAGCAAGCCCAGCATCCGGGAGTTGATCTCGTCTATACGCTTTCGGATCTCCAGGATCTCCTCGAAACCCATGCATGCCTCCGCGTGAATTGGGACATGCCGCGCACGATAGCACGGACGACGCTGCGCGGCAAACCTATGATGTCCCTGGACGCGCCGCAACCTTTACCGCGGCTCGGACCGGCCGCCGTGCCTCCCGACCCGGGCGGCGTCAACGGCGTCGCATGCCTCCCGCCAGAGGCTCGAACCGACCCGCACCTCGTCCCCGAGCTCCAGGTGCTCGTCCCTCTCCTTGCAATAGGCCGGCCATGGGGGAAGGCCCGCCCCGTTCGGGTTCCCGGTACGGGCGAAGTTCAACCAGTAGGCGCGCATCGCCCTGGAAAGCCCACGGTCCTTTTCGCTGAAGGCCATGGGACCGGCTGCGAGGTTCCCGAAGACATAGAAGATCTCCAGGCCGTGAAAAGCCCCCATGCGGCGCATCAGGGGACCGTCGGGGACGCGCGTGAAATGGTAGAGCCAGGTGGGCGACCCGGCCCCCGCCGAGGCGCGCGCCAAGAGCCGTGCGGGCGAGACGAACGACCCGACGGTGACGATCTTGTTGAGGGCGCCGGGGACGTCCCCGTCCGTGGCGGCCGGGAAAACGGCCAGCAGATCGTCCGCCTCGTCCTTGAAGAGATACCGCACCGTCAGCCTGTAACCCAACGCGGTCCTGACCTGAAGCTGCCGGAGGAAGACCGTCCCCTCGTCGGCGTTCGTCCCCACCAGGAACGGCACCCTGGCGTGTCTGCCGCGCTCCCACATCTCAGCCGGATCTTCCGGTATGGCCCACCCGTCCACCACCGGCCCGAACTTGTTGCCCTTGCCGAAAAGCCCCTGGGAGGGGTTGGATGCGGCCAGCACCTCCTCGGCGGATTTCGCCCGGAGCGCCGCCGGCACATCGTCCGCCCCGGCGCAGCCGAGCCCCCGGGCGATCGACTCGCCCAGCTTCTCCAGCGACTCCATGTCCTCCCAGCGCTCGCGCAGCCGGCGGTTGCGTCCGTGCGCCCCGCCGCTCTGGGCTATCGCCCGGTGGAAGAGCCCATCCGCAAGGGGTGAAACCATCAGACGGCAGACCGAGGCCGCGCCGGCGGACTCTCCGAAGATAGTGACGCACCCCGGATCGCCCCCGAATGCGGCGATGTTCCGCCTCACCCACTCCAGCGCGGCGATCTGGTCGAGGAAACCGTAGTTGCCGGAGACGTTCCTCGGCGATTCCCTTGAGAGCATGGGGTGACCGAGAAATCCCAGCGGTCCCAGGCGGTAGTTGATCGTCACCACCACGGCCCCTTCGCGCGCCAGCGTCTGGCCGTCGTAGAGGGACGACGCCCCCGAGCCCGTCGTGAAACCGCCCCCGTGGATCCAGAACATGACCGGCCGTCTCTCGGCGGGATCTTTCGCCGCGGTCCAGATGTTGAGGGTCAGGCAGTCCTCGCCCTGCGGTCCCAACTCGCGCCCCAACATCGGCTTGGGCTGCGGGCACCAAGGACCGAACTCCGTGCATTTACGTATCCCATCCCAGGGCTTGACCGCCAGGGGCGGCTTCCAACGGAGATCGCCCACCGGCGGCGCGGCGTACGGCACACCCCTGTAGACGCGGACATCCTTTGAAACTCCAACGACCGTCCCGGAGACCAGCCCGCCGTCCACCCGGACCGGATCCTGCGCCTCGGCGAACGCCAGAAAGGCGCAGTGGAACAAGAGTGTCATCGTGCGGCTCCCACTTTTCCATCGTATACCGCGTTTCCCGCCGTGAAGTTTCGGCGGCAACAAATATGCGCGGGCGGTGTTCCAGATGATGTGAGGGGACGCACTCTGATTTGCGCGGCGATCGCGGCCTCATCTCCGGCCCTCCCCGCCGTCCAGGACGCCGTGGGCCCCGAAAACGCCGCATGCCAGAAGCTCGCGGCTGAATACAGCGCCGCCCGGCGCGGCATCTCGATGGTCGTCATGGTCGACGGGAAGGTCGTCTTCGAGAACTATCCCGGCAAAGGATCCCCCCAGCGCGCGCACGAGCTTGCCAGCGGCACGAAAAGCTTCAACGGAGTCATCGCCGCCGCAGCGGTAAATGACGGCCTTTTCCGCCTCGAGGACCCGGTTTCAGACACGATCGGGGAGTGGAAGGACGATCCACGCAAGGCGCGCATCACGATACGGCAGCTGCTTACACTCACCAGCGGCATCCAGACGGGCGGAGAACGCTACAACGTGCCTTCCTACGCCGAGGCCATCGCCAAGCCCATACTGACGGAACCCGGCAGGAGGTTCACGTACGGCGCCGTGGCCTTCCAGGTCTTCGGCGAGCTCATGCGCAGGAAGCTTGCCGATCGGAACGAGAACGCCGTGGACTATCTGAAACGGCGGCTACTCGATCCCATCGGCGTGAAGGTGGGCGGCTGGCGCCGCGGGCCCGACGGGAACCCCACGATGCCCTCCGGGGCGCAGCTGACCGCGCGCGACTGGGCGCGTTTCGGCGAGTTCATCCGGCTAGGCGGGACTTGGGAGGGCAAGGAGATCGTCCGCAAGGAGCTGATTGACGAGTGTTTCTCCGGCACGGAGGCGAATCCGGCCTACGGACTCACGTGGTGGCTCCACCGGCCCACGACGCCGGCCCAACGGCTCCGCATCCCGATCCTGACGGCCGCCACCGACATAAGCCGCGGGGAAAAACTCCCCGGCGACCTGGCCATGGCCGCCGGGGCCGGGAACCAGCGCCTCTACGTGAGCCGCGAGCGCAAGCTGGTCGTGGTCCGCCAGAAGGTGACCGCACCGGGTTGCGCGAGTCTCCTCCCCGCCGCATCACGGGCGCTTCCGGCCCATGACCCTTTACCCCGCCGACGCCGCGTATATTAGGTGACGGCCCCCGGGCGGAGCGGGAGGGCCGGCCCCGGATACTTCCCCGGAGGCGACCATGCGACACCCAATCACGCGCCGCCAGATGATCCGCGCCTCGGCGGTCATCCCGGCGGCGCCGCTCTTCCTCAGGCGCGGGTTCCAGGCAGGGAAGCTCAGGATCGCCTGCATAGGCGTCGGCGGCCGTGGCGGCGCGCACCTCCACGAGGCCATCAAGAGCGAGCAGGTCGTCGCGCTCGTGGATGTGGATGACAACAACATGGCCGCCGCGGTGAAGAAGGCATCCGCCAAGGGGCACAATCCCAGGACATACTTCGATTTCAGGAAGATGTTCGACGAGATGGGCGGTGAGATCGACGCGGTCTTCGTATCCACGCCGGACCACACCCACGCGGCGGCGGTGATGCGGGCGATCAAGCTGGGCAAGCACGCGTACGTCGAGAAACCGATGTGCCACAACCTGGCCGAGGTCCGCGCCCTCACGGAGGCGGCCCGCCGGATGAAGGTCGCCACGCAGCTCGGCAACCAGGGGCACAGCGGGGAGGGTTACCGGCGCCTCGTGGAATACGTACAGGCCGGGGTCATCGGAGCGGTCAGGGAAACCCACACCTGGATGTGGTGCACGTGGAACTTCGGTTACGGGGCCGATACCGGCAGGCCCGATCCCAAGCCCGCCCCGAAGCACCTGCATTGGGATGAATGGATCGGCCCCGCGCCGTACCGCGATTTCCACGACGGACTGCATCCGGTCGCCTGGCGCGGCTGGCGCGACTTCGGGACGGGCAACCTCGGCGACTTCGGCTGCCACATGCTCGACGGCGTCGTCTGGGCCCTCAAGCCCGGACATCCATCCACCGTCACGGCACTCGAGATGGTCGGCGGCAGCGAGGAAAGATTCCCCCGCTACGAGGTCATCCGATGGGAATTCCCCGGACGCGACGGCCTTCCCCCTTTCAAGATGTACTGGTACGGCGGCGGGGAGAAGAACACCAACCCGGACCTCAGGGACCTCAAGGGCAGGATCAAACAGTATTCGTCACGCCGCCCGTGGCTGGTGGAGGAGCTGGAACAGGAATACGGGATCGACTTGGGCTACATGGGGACGCTCTACGTGGGCGACAAGGGCATCCTCTACACGGGGGCAAGCGGGAGCAACTTCATGAGCCTCCCTCCCTCCAGGATGAAGGAGTGGCCCGAGCCGCCAAAGACGATACGCAGGATCCCGGGCAACGAACGGGCGCACCAAGCGGAGTTCCTGCGGGCCTGCAGGGGGGGAGAGCCGGCCAACTGCAACTTCGACTACGCCGGACCGATGAACGAGATCATCTGCCTGGGGCACGTGGCGCTAAGGATGGGGCCGGGGAAGAAGCTCGAATGGGACGGCCCGGCCATGCGCTTCAGGAACGCCCCCGAGGCGGACCGCCACCTGAGACGGGAGTACCGCCCCGGCTGGCACCTTCCCTAAACTGTTAACGTTCTCGCGTCGCGATTTCGTTAACACTTCCGTTCCATCCAAAGGGGCGCCGAAGCGAACCAGAGGAGGGCGGCCGGAAGCATTCCCCCCATCATGGTCTCAAGCCCGATCGCCCCCGCCGCGAAGAGGATCGGGAAGAGCAGCGTCGCCCCCAGCGCGAGGAACGAGACGGGCATGGCGACCTTCTTGATCGGCTCGCGGTATACGTTCAAAATGTCCCTCTGGATCACCGCGCTGCACACGACGTACAGAACCGCGGCGGCGAACCAGCCAGGCAGGCTCACGAAGAATATCTCCAGGGTCCCGGAGAGCGCCAGCGCCAGGCATCCGCACAGCGTGACGATCCAGGCGATCCCGGCCGCCCAGTTGAAGGACTTCCCGGAGGACTCCGCGTGGATCGGCTGCAGCCCCAGCCTCTTCATCAGCCAGAAATCCACGAACACGACCGCGCCCATCGGCACCAGGACCAACCCGTAGAGGGCCACGAACCCCAGGAGCTTCATGGCGATGGCGGGGAAGAGGCCGATGAGGGCCGCGATCATGCCGGTGGCGAGGGTCACCTTGAAGCGCGACGCCCCGGGGACCACCGCCTGGAAGGCGAGCCCGGCGCGATAGATCGTCGGGTTCGCCGTGGTCCAGCTGGCCAGGACGACGCAGATGATCCCGGCGACCCCCAGGACGCCGTACGCCAGCTGTCCCGGCAGCGGCGCCGGCGGCCCGTCGATGAGGTTGAGGCTCATCAGCTCCTTTACGAGCCCCGCGGTGAGGGGGGCGCCGGCCAGATCAGCCGCCTCGTACTTCCCTGTCCCCACCAGGCCGTCTATCTGCGCCTGCGTCAGCCTCGTCGAATGAAGCTGGTAGGCGTAGAGCATCGACGCGGAGAGCCACGCCATGAAGTGCCCCACGTACATGCCGGCGGCGGACGCGACGGCGTACCATGACTTTCTCGCGTAGCGGAAGACCGAGAGATCCGACATGCCCACGTGCATCGCCAGGTTGCAGAACCACGCGAAGAACATCACGTGCCAGAACGTGAACTTGGACTGGCCGGGCATCGGCTCGCCGCCGATCCAGATCTTGGTGCTGCAGAGCTCCCAGAACCCGACGCCGGGATTCGCAGTCCAGAACCGCTTGAGGGAGACGATCCCGAAGACGAGGAAGATGAGCACCATCCACGGCGCCGAGTAGTTCGCCACGCGGGCCACCATCTTGTAGCCGTAGGCGGCCACGACGGCGATCGTCGCCCCGATGGCCAGGCACCCTATTATCCAGCCCGGGCTGTTCGGATAATTGTCGTCAAGGCCCGGCATCCTGATCCCGAAGACGCTCAGGGCGGTGGTGGAAACCGTGACCATCGACCCGGCCAGGAAGCAGAACATGACCCCGTTGGCCAGGTTGTAGAGGGTCACGAGCTTCCGGCCGCAGATCTTCTCGAGCTGGTAGTAAAGGGTCAACCGCGCACGCGTCGCTATCGGCGCGCACAGGAGCATCCAGCTCAGTACCGCCAGCAGGTTCCCCACGAAGAGGCCGCCCACCACGGCCGCCGCGCTGACGCCGTGCACGATGAACAGCGGCCCGATCATCAGCTCCGTGCCCGCCACGTGCTCCCCGGCGTACTGCCCCACGAAGCTCTTCAGCCCCAGCAGGGCCGATTCTGGCACCGGCTCGCGCTCGTACTCGTTGATCTCCTGGGATTTACTCTCCTCGGCCATGGACCATCCTCCCCTTCATTTCCTCCCCGAGAGCACCTCGCGCTCGTAGCGGCGCACCTCGTCGAGCCACTTCTCGCCCGGGGGCGCGCCCTTCGTCAGGCAGTAGTAGTCCCAGACCGCCCCGGCCGGCAGCGCCTTTAACTCCTCCAAGAGCGCCAGCCGCCCCGTGTTGTCCCCGGCCGCCTCCATCGCCCTGAGCCGCTCGGCCGGCTCCAGGAAGCCCAGAAGCAGCGCCCTCAGCAGGCACCGCGCCCCGATGACCCAGGCGGCCACGCGGTTGATGCTGGCGTCGAAGTAATCCAGCCCAATGCGCACCCGATCCAGGAAGCCGCCGCGGACAAGTTCCTGTGCCAGCGCCTCGAGCTCATCAGTGAGCGTCACCACGTGGTCGCTGTCCCACCTCACGCCGCGGCTGACGTGCAGCAGCACCCCCTCCAGCCAGAGGAGCACCGCCGACAACTTGTCGGCCACCGACTCGGTCGGGTGGAAGTGGCCCGTGTCGAGCGTCAGCAGCTTCCGGCGGCTCGCCGCATAGCCCAGGTAGAACTCGTGGGATCCCACCACGTAACACTCCGACCCGATCCCAAAGAGCTTCGACTCGACCGCGTCCAGGTTGAACCGGCCGTCCACGCGCGCCGCGAAGATCGCGTCGAGCGATTCGACCAGCCGCTCCCTGGGCCCCTTCCGGTCGGCCGGGTTGTCCTTGGATCCGTCGGGTATCCAGACGTTCGTGACGCACGGCGTCCCAAGGGCCTTACCGATCGCGGCGCCGATCCGCCGGCAGGCGATCCCGTGGTCGATCCAGAACCTGCGGACAGCCGGGTCGCGGTGGGAGAGCGTGAATCCGTCGGCGGCATTCGGATGCGCGAAGAAGGTGGGATTTAAGTCCATCCCCATGCGCCTGTCCTTGGCCCAGGCGATCCAGTTGCGGAAGTGCTCCGGCCCCAGCGCGTCGCGGTCCACGCGCCGCCCGCCGGTCTCCGCGTAGAAGGCGTGCACGTTCACGCGGTGGGCGCCGGGGATAAGGGAAAGCGCCTTGTCAAGATCGGCCCTCAGCTCGTCCGGGGTCCTGGCCCTGCCGGGATAGTTACCCGTCACCGCCAGTCCCCCGCCGGGCTCTTCTACCCCCATGCGCTCGAACCCGGCCACGTCGTCACCCTGCCAGCAATGCAGTGAGACCGCCACGCGCCCCAGCCGCTTCATGGCGGCCCCCGTCTCCACCCCCAGCTCCGCGTAGCGCGCGCGGGCCAGGGCGTAGGCCTTCTCTATCGACCTCGTCGTACCGGACATTCTCCGCCTCCAAGATCCCGTACAATCGGGACAACCACCCAGCTGGCAAGGGTCATGATTAAAAAAGAATGGCCGCTAATTCCTTGACGATCTGGACCAAAAGTAGCACGATCGGGCCATACAGGGGGCCCCCGTGGCGACGCTCAGGAGGCTCAGGAGCCAGGAGTGGTTCCACCCCGACGGATTCCCCCTGGCGGTGGAACGCCGCGATCCGCAGGAACCATTCCCGCCCCACACCCACGAGTTCTCGGAGCTGGTCATCGTCACTGGAGGCCGCGGGGTGCACGTCACCGGGGACGAAGAATGGGAGCTCTCTGCGGGGGACGTCTTCGTCATCGCGGGCAACAGGCCGCACCATTTCCGCGACATGCGCGACCTGCGCCTGGTGAACATACTTTACCAGCCGGAGAAGCTGGAGCTGGCGACGCGCGACCTGCCCACCCTGCCGGGATACCACGAGCTCTTCACGCTCCGCGGATCGTGGCGCCGGCGCCCTTTCCGCAGCCGCCTCCGCCTGACGGCCCCGGAGCTGGCCCACGTCATGGGACTGGTGGACGCGCTCGACTCCGAGCTGCGGTCGCGCGCCCCCGGATTCGGCTTCATGGCCGCGGCTGCGTTCATGCAGATCGTCGGATCCCTTTCGCGGTGCCGCAGCCGGGACGGAGGTCCCGACGACAGGGCCCTGCCGCGGATCGCCGACGCGCTCTCCCACCTGGAGCGCCATTTCGACCAACCGGTGACGATCGCCGAACTCGCCAGGATCGCCGCCATGTCGCGACGCAACTTCACCCGCGTCTTCCGCAAGGCCACCGGCGCCTCCCCCCTCGCGTACCTGATCCAGCTCCGCCTCGGCCGCGCCGCGGCGCTGCTGCGGAACACCGTCAGGAAGATCACCGACATCGCCTTCGACGCGGGCTTCAACGACAGCAACTACTTCGCCCGCCAGTTCCGCAGGATCCTCGGCGTCACCCCGCGGCAGTACCGGCGGCTGCACGCCCGCGTCTGAACGGGCGCTCCGGCGGGACCGATCTCTAGTAAAACCGGCGGCACGGGGATAGAATCACGCCACCCATGAGACTGCCGGCTGGACTCGACCCCGGGCCGCTGTGCGCGAGCGTCTGCCTTGGGATCCTCGCGGGGACCGGCATCGCCACGCTGCACACCAGCGAGGCCCTCTCATATCTCAGCGACGACCCGGCGGCCTGCGCGAATTGCCACGTGATGAGGGAGCACTACGACGGGTGGCAGAACGCCGGCCACCACGCCAGCGCCACCTGCAACGACTGCCACCTGCCGCGGGGATTCCCCTCGAAATACCTATCCAAGGCGGAGAACGGCTGGCGGCATTCGGTGGGGTTCACCCTCCAGGACTTTCCCGAGCCTATCCGGATAAGGCCCCGAAACCGCCAGATCATCAACTCGAACTGCCGCGAATGCCACAGAGAACTCGTCAGTGAGATCGCCCAGCATAAGGGCGGAGGCGATGACACACCCGATTGCGTCCGCTGTCACCAAGGCGTCGGGCATGGACCATCAAGATGATCGGGAGGGACAAAATGGCCGAAAAGGACTCCGCCACCGCCAGCCGACACGGCGCGAAGGGACAATATGCCGCCGCCGCGGCTGCGGCCGCCTTGGCGACGATCGCGCTGCTGATGCTGTGGCGGAACATACTGGAAAGGAAGGAGGAGGCCCGGCGGCACGTCTTCAAAGTCGTCGATATCACCGAAGAGTCGAACGATCCGGCGGTCTGGGGCAGGAATTACCCGCGCCAATACGACGGCTACAGGCGCACGGTGGACATTGAAAGGACACGCCACGGCGGCAGCGAGGCCTTGCAGAAGCTCGACGCCGATCCACGCTGGCGAGCCCTCTTCGCGGGATATCCGTTCGGTGTCGACTATCGCGAAGAACGCGGCCACGCTTACATGCTCTCCGATCAGGACGAAACCGAACGGGTCAGGAGGTTCAAGCAGCCGGGGGCATGCCTTCACTGCCATTCCTCCGTCATACCCGCCTACGTAGAGGCCGGCAGAAAGGCCGGCGCCGCGTCCCGGGAAGAGCAGATACGCAAAGGGTTCGAGATAGTCTGCGCGATGCCGTACGCGGAAGCCCGGAAGATGGTCTCGCACCCCGTAACGTGCGGCGACTGCCACCGGCCGGAGACGATGCAGCTCCGCCTCACGCGACCCGCGTTCATCGCCGGGATACGGGAACTGGCCCTATCCGACGCGCCGCTCCCGCACCTGCCCAGCCTGGAGAGGTGGCGCAAAGACAGGCGCGGCGACTACGACCCGAACACGGAAGCGACCCGCCAGGAGATGCGGTCGCTCGTATGCGCCCAGTGCCACGTGGAGTACTACTTCAAGGGCCAAGGCAAGCTCCTGACATACCCTTGGTCACGCGGCCACAAAGCCGAGCAGGTGGAGGCATATTACGACGAGATCGGCTTGGCGGACTGGACACATCCCCGCAGCGGCGCGCCGCTGCTGAAGGCACAGCACCCCGAGTTCGAGCTCTGGAGCGAGGGCATCCACGCCCGCAGCGGGGTCGCCTGCGCCGACTGCCATATGCCCTACCGGCGCCAGGGGGCGATCAAGGTCAGCGACCACCACGTCCGCAGTCCCCTGCTTGACGTCTCAGCGGCCTGCCAGACGTGCCACCGTCACCCTGAGGGGGAACTCAAGGCCCGTGCGGAGGCGATCCAGGACCGCACGAAGGCCCTCATGGGGCGCGCCCAGGACGCGGTCATCGACCTCATCGAGGCGATCGAAAAATCGGGGGCCGAGGGGGAAGCGCTCAAGATGCCCCGCCGAATGCACCGCCGGGCCCAATGGCGGCTGGACTTCGTGGCGGCGGAGAACTCGATGGGATTCCACGCAGCAGGCGAGGCGGCGCGCCTCCTGGCCGAGGCGATCGACTTCGCACGCATGGGCCATGTCGAAACCCTGAGGGCCCTCCGGCGACCCAGGTGAGACGAGCATGCCGCGGCCGCAACGAGGGGTTGCCGCCGCGGGCGGCGCCTGATATCCTTGTTCACGCCCCTTGATGCCGGCACCCCTCGAGGTTATCCTTTGCAGGTCCCGGCCCCCCACCGGGGCGAAGGAGGTTCTCATGGCGGACAGCGCCGCAAAACGCATTCGCGAGGCCAGGAAACGTCACAGGCGCGAGGTGAAGGCCGAGCGCAAGCGCCTCAGGAAGGAAGGGCTTCTTGGGACCGACGCCAGCGGCCTGTTCCTGCCCGGCGAGACGCCGCGCCCGGTCGCGGACGTCGCGCCTCCTTCGTCCCCTCCGGCAGCGCCGCAGGAACCACCGCCCCGGTCGCGCTGAGAAATTCCGCCGCGACCGATGAGATTCACTTCGGCCGGGCCGGGAACGCCACCGGCGGCGGAGGAAGCGGCAGCGCCAAGGGCCGCGCCTCCTCGATCGAAGGCGGCACCGGCGGGACGTCCCGCCGGTGGGCCGTCGGATCCACCGCGGCGGTCGGCGGCGGCGGCGTGGAAACGGCCACCGGGCCCGGGCGCGCGGCAGGCAGGGACATCCCGTGCCCAAGGCGCAACACCTCCGCCTCCGCCGCGGCCGCCGCCGTCCGCGCCCCGGAAACCGCCGCGACCTTTCCCTCCGCGGGCCTGATTATCAGAATCGCATCGGTCCCCTCGGGAGGAACGGCGTCCTTGGCCGTCTCCAGCTTGATCAGCGCCTCCTCCTCCGACGTCAGGCCGCTCTGGATCACCAGCTCGTCGGTCACCGGCAACAGCCCCACCACCGTCCCCGCCAGATCGGCCGCGTACACCTGGTCGGGCTTGGCGGGATCGGGCTGCTTCATCGCGGATCCCGTGAAGTGCCACTTGATCGGCGGCAGCGGCATGCCGGTCCTGCGGTCCACCAGCAGCGCCTCCATGCGCAGCCGCTCCCTCCCCTGCCCGCCCTTCCGGGGGATCTCCAGCAGGACGTCCAGCTCCGCCCCCGACGCCCTCCCCTCCCCCCGCACCGGCTTGCCTGGCCTCAGGCCCAGCGACTCCAGCGCCTTGTGCACCTCCGACGGCTTGACGCCCACCGTCACGACCGTCTCGTGCGCCTTCTGCCCCTTGGGGGCCGGCCAGGTGGCGATCACCTCTATCGGGTAAATCTCCGGCAGGTTGGGCAGCTTCCTTGGGGCGATCTTGCAGGGGATGGCGATCTCTTTCTTCCCGCGGTCCACGGTGAACCCGTCAGGGGCACCCTGCCGAGCCGACGCCGCCAGCAAGATGGCCGCGGACCCCAAGACGACGTTCCTGACCACCTTTCAATCTCCGATGCAAATCAGCGCCGTACCCTGGCCCGCGGAGGCGCCCTCGATGTTGCAGGTAGCCACGTAGAGCCTGCCGCGGTGAAGCACCGGGGAACCGTACACCATTCCCGGAGAGCCCGCCGCGGCCGCCGCATCCAGCCTCCAGAGGGGCTTCCCGTCCTTCAGGCCCAGCGCCCTGACGACGCCTTTCAGATCGGCCGCGTAGACCGCGCCCCCGGAAACCGCCGGGCCGGCGAAGTATGGCGCCTCTCCCTTGTGCTCCCAGCGCGGCTCCCCTGTCACGGCATCGAGGGCCACGACCCGGCCCGCCGTGTCCGTGAATATCGCCAGGCCGCCGGCGACCGCCACCGCCCCCAGCACCCCCGCGCCCGCGTCACGGCGCCATTCCACCGAGCCGTCGGAAAGCCTCAGGGCAACGACCTCGCCGGCCGCCGACCCGACCTGCTGCGGGTCGTAACGGATGCTGCTGGTCGAAACCAGGACGCGCCCGCCGGACACCGACGGCCCGCCCCACGGGTTGTACTTGAGAGGGACCTTCCAGATCACCCTCCCGTCCCTGGCGTCCATGCAGTAGAGCGCCCTGTCGCCCTTCTTCTCCACGTCCAGATAGGCCGACCCCGCCAGCACCCGCCCGTCCGCCGCCACCGTCGGGCCGTCCACGTGCCACGCGTCGCGGCCCTGCACCCACCACACCTGGGGAGCGGGCTGGGGGAGCGACATCTCGTTGGGGGGGATCGCGAAGTTACACTCTTTCTTCAGGTCTTGCTCGTACTTGGCGACCAGCTCCTTCCAGCGCTTCTCGATCGACGCCTCCACCTCGGCCGCCGAGACTTCCTTCCCGTCCAGCGTCACGAGGTTCAGGTCGGCGCAGATGACGCCACCGCTGCCGGCGCCGAGGAAGACCCGGCCGTCCGCCACGGTGGGGGAGCCCTCTATGTGAACCAGCTCGCCTGTCACGTTGAGGCGCCACGACAGCCGCCCGTCGGAGGCCCTCAGGCACAGGAGAGAGGCCCCCTCCGTCTGGTGCATCCCCTCGCCGAAGACGATCTTCCCGCCGGCGACGACCGGCGAGCAGACCGTTGGGATCCGGAGGACGGGCGGGGACTTCGTCCAGAGGATCCGCTTCGCGGGCGCCTCCGTCAGATCCACCGCGTGGAAGGCCCCCGAGTTGAACGCCCCCAGCGCCGGCAGGTACAGCCTCTCCCCGGCCGCCACGAGGCTCGCGACGAAGTGCTCGCGTGACGCGTGCGTCCAGATCACCCTCGGCCGGGTCGGTCCGGGCATCCCGTCGATGCATCCGGTACGCTCCGCATTGCCGCGGTGGGTGGTCCAGTCGGCGGCCTGCGCCGACCACATGACTCCAATGGCGACGATAACGCTCATTTACTCCCCATGCGAGCCGGATCGCCCAGGAAGGCGGCGGGCTCGGCCCCATCGTTGGCGAAGACGAGATCCCACACGCCGTCCTTGTTCAGATCGACTGCGGCGGCGCCCCTTGTGTTGTAAATCCTCTGGTAGAGCCCCACGGAATCCCCCGCGTCCTCGAACCTCCCGCCGCCGAGATTGCGGAAGAAGCGATTGGGGCCGCCCACGCAGCCCACCACGAGATCCAGGCGTCCCGAGCCCCTGAAATCTATCCATGCGGCGCACGCCGCACGTCCTATCGGACGGGCCAGATCCCCGGCGCCCGCCGTGACTTCCGCGAACCTCCCCCTGCCCTCGTTGCGGAAGAGCCTGCAGGCCCCGTCCTGCGGCACGAAGAGATCCGGGTCGCCGTCGCCGTCGAAGTCCCCGAAGGCAGGGATCACCCGGCCCGGGCGGAACCTGACCCCGCACTCCCTGGCCTCCACGAATCCATTGGGGCCGTTGAGGACCAATGCGCCCTCGCCCGCGCAGTAGAGGAAGTCCAAGCGGCCGTCGCGGTCCACGTCCGCCACCGCGACGTGGTCGCCGCGCAGCCTGCCGGCGGCGCCGTCGGGTCCCAGGCCGGCCTTTTCCGAGACGTCCTCGAACAGGTTCGTCACGGAGACCTTGGCCTCCTTGGCGGCGAAGTAGAACGCCCAATCGCCCCCGCCCTGGCATATCTTGAGGAGCAGGTGGTTCTTCCCCGCCGCCAGCGGCAGCGTCACGGCGTTCTGGTCCGGCGCGGCGGGCCGGTAGACGTTCTCGGCCAGCAACTTCTTCCCGTTGACCCAGACCGCCAGCGTGTCGTCGCTGCCCAAGGAAACCGGCAGCTCCGCAGGCGCCTTCGTGGCGATCTCCCGGTGGAGGTAGACGACCCCGTCGTTGTTCAGCTCGGGCTTGTTGAACAACAGGAGGCTCTGGACCTGCCCGTCGGCGAAGTTGTGCTGCTTCCAGCCGACCTTTCCCCCCTTGCCGTCGTACTGCGCATTGAGATTGATCTCCTTCTCGGGCGGGTAGACGGCGTCGAAGCCTTTCTGCCCCGCGTTGTCGAACGGCCCTATGTAGTGCCAGGGCCCTAGCTGAGGGGGGCCCGGTACGGCTGGGGCCTTGTCCGTGGCGTTGCGGTAGAGCCGCATCCCCAGGAAGCCGTTCGCCGCCAGCACGTCGGGTCTCTTGTCCCCGTCGTAATCGATCCACGCCGCGGCGGTGAAGTTCGGATACAGCTCGCGCGGGAGGCCCGCCGAATCGTCCCGGAACGAGTTCCCCAGGTTGGTCAGGAGCCTCAAGCCGCCGGGGGCCGCCAGGAGCAGATCCGGTTTCCCGTCGCCGTTGTAATCCGCCCAGTCGGCGGCGCGCGCGCCGCCCGAGTAGGGCAGCGACACCTCGCCGAGGGCGTTGCCGTCGTTCCTTATCAGTATCGTCTTGGTATCGCCGAAGAGGCAGAAGTCGGCGTCGCCGTCGCCGTCGATGTCGCGCGCGGCCAGCCCGCGCGCGTCCGGATCCACGCGCGGGAGCGGCGCCACGTGGGTGAAGCCGGGCATCCCCATGAGCCGCTTGAAGTCCTCGTTGCCCCATCCCACGAAGTCCCTCTGGGGATTGTAGTCCTGTATCTTGAGGCTCGCGCGGAGGCGGTGGATCTTCGCGCGGCGCAGGTGCAGGTCGTCCTTGTTGCCGTCCACCATGCTTGGGACGATCACCTCACGGCCGGCCAGCATCTCCATGACGACCTGGCCGAGCCTCTCGGGTTTCCCCGCGAACGTGCGCAGCAGGAAGGGCTCCGCGTGGCTCATGTTCCACCAGTCGCCGCCGGCGTAGCACTGGTACCAGTAGGTGTCGAGGCACGTCTCACTGGCGCCGCCGTTGTGGAAGATGACCGCCATCTTGCCCGGCTCGGCGAGGGCCATGATGGTCTGCCACTCGCGCGGATGGAATCCGCCCCTGCCTATGTTGTGGCGGATCACGTCCGTGGGGTGCTTGCCCTTTAGATCCTGTATCTTCCTGTAGATGATGAGATTCTTCTCCTTGTCCACCTTTTCGACCTGCACGACCAGGATGTTGGTGGACTCGGCCATCAGCCGCCCCAGCGGATACGGCGCCTCGATGTACGCCGGCGCCGGGCGGGGCGCCGCGGCCAGCGCCACGCAGAGCGCGGCGATGGCGGTCCTTTTGCGGCCCCGGCCCATCATGGCCTCTTCTCCCGCACCTCTCGCACGGCCTTCGCCCACTCGCTATCCGGGTAATCCTGTACGAGGCCCTGGAAGACCTTGTCAGCCTCGGCGCCCTTGTTGGCCGCCTTGAGGGCCAGTCCGTGATGGTACCGCAGCAGCGGCACCCACCCGGCGCGGGCCGGATCCTTCTTCAGCCCCTCCTCGTACTTCTGGCGGCATTCCGCCATCACGGCCGCCGCCTCCGCCGCGCGGTTCAGCGACCGCAGTATCTGCGCCTCCCGGAGGAGGGCCACGGGGGCGATCGGCGCCTTGGAGAGTGGCTCATGGTGGAAGCGCGGGAACTTACCCAGGGCGGTGGAGACGTCGCCGCCGACGGCGATGGCGTTGGCTCTCTCGTACTCGGCCACCGCCCGCACCGGATGGTTGGCGTACTTGGAGCGCGCCTGCTCGTAGGTCTGCACCGCCGCCCGCGCGGCCGCCGCGCGCGCCT